>ENA-OQMZ01000188-OQMZ01000188.1-human-gut-metagenome-genome-assembly--contig:-NODE-188-length-26900-cov-4.754641_pt1 | contig 26900 bp, 27 predicted proteins | sample MGYA00242621_ERZ504862 | MGnify/ENA primary metagenome ERZ504862 (study PRJEB26092, sample SAMD00036393) | human gut metagenome | host: Homo sapiens | study: EMG produced TPA metagenomics assembly of...
GAACCGGCTGCGGAGCAGGAAGAAGCAAAGAAAGCAGCAGAGGCAAAAGAAGCGGAAGCTGCAGAAGAAACTGCTGAGGATGGCAAAGAACGAAGTTCTTCAAAAAGAAAAAAGATAAAAAAGATGAGAAAATCGAAGAGCTGACTGACCGCCTGACCCGTCAGATGGCAGAGTTCGATAACTTCCGCAAACGCACCGAAAAAGAAAAAACAAATATGTATGCCATTGGAGCAAAAGACATCATCGAGAAGATTCTTCCGGTTGTTGACAGCTTCGAGCGCGGACTTGCAACGGTGGAAAACCCGGAGGAAGATCCGTTCGCAGACGGCATGAATAAAGTATACAAACAGTTTACCACAGCACTCGATGAACTCGGTGTAACCGTGATCGAGGCCGTTGGAAAGGAATTCGATCCGAACCTGCACAACGCAGTGATGCATGTGGAGGATGAGGAAGCCGGCGAGAACATCGTCGTAGAAGAGTTCCTGAAGGGCTACATGTACAAAGGCTCCGTAGTCCGTCACAGTATGGTCAAGGTGGCTAATTAAGCTTGAAGATAAATAAATAGAAATTAAACCATTTTTTAGCATAATTCATTGAGGAGGAAACAACAATGGGCAAAATTATTGGTATTGACTTAGGAACAACAAACAGCTGTGTAGCCGTTATGGAAGGTGGAAAACCAACCGTTATCGCAAACGCAGAGGGTGAAAGAACAACTCCATCTATCGTAGCATTCACAAAAACAGGTGACCGTCTGGTCGGCGAGCCGGCAAAACGTCAGGCTGTAACAAACGCAGACAGAACCATCCGTTCTATCAAACGTGAGATGGGTACTGACTATAAAGTAGACATCGAAGGAAAGAAATACTCTCCGCAGGAGATCTCCGCTATGATTCTTCAGAAACTGAAAGGTGATGCAGAGAACTACCTTGGTGAGAAAGTAACAGAAGCAGTTATCACAGTTCCGGCTTACTTCAATGACGCACAGCGTCAGGCAACCAAAGATGCCGGTAAAATCGCAGGTCTTGATGTAAAACGTATCATCAACGAGCCTACCGCAGCAGCTCTGGCATACGGACTGGACAACGAAAATGAGCAGAAGATCATGGTATACGACCTTGGCGGCGGTACTTTCGATGTTTCCATCATCGAGATCGGTGACGGCGTTATCGAAGTTCTTTCCACAGCAGGAAACAACCGTCTGGGCGGCGATGACTTCGACCAGAAAGTAACAGATTATATCCTTGCTGAGTTCAAGAAACAGGAAGGCGTAGATCTTTCCAATGATAAAATGGCTCTGCAGAGAATCAGAGAAGCAGCAGAGAAAGCAAAGAAAGAGCTTTCCAGCGCAACTACAACCAACATCAACCTGCCGTTCATCACTGCAACCGCAGATGGCCCGAAACATCTCGATATGAACCTGACAAAGGCTAAATTCGATGAGCTGACCCACGACCTGGTAGAGAAAACCGCAGAGCCGGTACAGAGAGCACTTTCTGATGCAGGCCTTCAGGCATCCGAGCTTTCCAAAGTCCTTCTGGTAGGCGGATCTACCCGTATCCCGGCTGTACAGGATAAAGTAAGACAGCTGACCGGACACGAGCCGAGCAAGAGCCTGAACCCGGATGAGTGCGTAGCACTTGGTGCTTCCGTACAGGGTGGTAAACTTGCAGGAGACGCCGGCGCAGGCGATATCCTTCTTCTGGATGTAACTCCGCTGTCTCTGTCCATCGAGACCATGGGAGGTATTGCAACTCGTCTGATCGAGCGTAACACCACAATCCCGACCAAGAAGAGCCAGATCTTCTCAACAGCAGCAGATAACCAGACAGCAGTAGATATCAACGTAGTACAGGGTGAGCGTCAGTTCGCGAAAGACAACAAATCCCTCGGCCAGTTCCGTCTGGATGGAATTCCGCCAGCAAGAAGAGGCGTTCCGCAGATTGAGGTTACCTTTGATATCGATGCCAACGGTATCGTAAATGTATCTGCAAAAGACCTTGGAACAGGAAAAGAGCAGCACATCACCATCACCGCAGGCTCTAACATGTCCGACAGCGAGATCGACAAAGCAGTCAAAGAAGCTGCTGAGTTCGAGGCTCAGGATAAGAAACGAAAAGAAGCAATCGACGCAAGAAACGATGCAGACTCCATGGTATTCCAGACCGAGAAAGCAATCGAGGAAGTCGGCGACAAGCTTGATGCAAACGACAAAACAGCAGTAGAAGCTGACCTGAACGCACTGAAAGATCTCATTGCAAAATGCAATCCGGAAGAAATGACCGATGCACAGGTAGCTGATCTGAAAGCAGCTCAGGAAAAACTGATGACAAGCGCTCAGAAACTGTTTGCAAAACTGTATGAGCAGCAGGGCGGAGCAGCAGGCGCTGGTGCCGGAACAGCAGGTGCAGGCCCGGATATGGGAAATGCAGGAGCAGCAGGCGGCCATGACGACGATGTCGTAGACGCTGACTACAAAGAGGTTTAATTTTCGGCATGTCACACTCCGTGAAAATACCGACTGTGAGTTGAAACAATAAGTAAATAAACGCAAAAAGCCCTGTGAGGCGAATGTTTGCAGGGGACGGAAAATACATTCCGCCCCCTGTATTTATGCTGGTATTGCTTTCGGAAAAGTGCTATACTGGAGCGTGCGGAAAAACATTTCTGCAAAGATGAAATTTGTGGAACAGAAATGAAAAGGTGAACATAAATGGCAGAAAAAAGAGATTATTACGAGGTCCTCGGCGTAGACCGCGGAGCGGACGATGCAACATTAAAAAAAGCATACCGTAAACTGGCCAAGAAATACCATCCGGATATGAACCCGGGCGACAAAGAGGCCGAGGCAAAATTTAAAGAGGCGACAGAAGCCTATGGCGTGCTGAGTGATCCGGACAAACGGCGTCAGTACGATCAGTTTGGCCACGCTGCATTTGAAAACGGCGGTGGCGGCGCAGGAGCCGGCGGATTCGGCGGCTTCGACTTTGGCGGCGGAGATATGGGTGATATCTTCGGCGATATTTTCGGCGACCTGTTCGGTGGCGGCGGAAGCAGAAGAAGAGCAAACAATGGACCGATGAAGGGAGCAAACCTCCGCGCTGTTGTCCACATTACGTTTGAGGAAGCTGTTTTCGGATGCCAGAAAGAGCTCGAGATCAACCTGAAGGATACCTGTACAACGTGCCACGGAACCGGCGCAAAACCAGGAACTTCACCGGAGACATGCTCCAAATGTAACGGAACTGGTCAGATTACGTACACACAGCAGACCATGTTCGGTTCTGTGAGAAACGTGACGACCTGTCCGGATTGTAACGGAACCGGAAAGATCATTCGCGATAAATGTACCGCATGCCACGGCACGGGCTATACATCCAGCAGAAAACGCATTCAGTCAACATTCCGGCCGGAATCGACGATGGCCAGAGCATCCGTATCCGTGAAAAAGGCGAGCCGGGTGTAAACGGCGGACCAAGAGGAGATCTGCTTGTCGAGGTTCAGGTAACCCGTCATCCGATCTTCCAGAGACAGGATATGAACATTTTCTCCACTGCACCGATTACGTTTGCCCAGGCAGCACTCGGCGGCGATGTGAAGATCAGCACCGTTGACGGAGACGTTCTCTACACTGTAAAACCGGGAACCCAGACCGATACGAAGATCCGTCTGAAGGGAAAAGGTGTTCCGTCCCTTCGCAACAGCAATGTGCGCGGTGATCACTACGTAACACTCGTAGTCCAGACTCCGACGAAACTGAATGAGAAAGCAAAAGAGGCCCTCCGCGCCTTCGACGAAGCCTGCGGAAACCGCCCGGCAGCAGAAGAAAAAGCAGCCGACGGCGAAACTGCAGAGCAGCCGAAGAAGAAAAAAGGCTTTATGGATAAAGTGAAAGAGGCCTTTGAGGACATCGATAAATAAAGAACGGCGGCAAGCCGGAAAAGAAAGAAGAATCTGTGGAAAAAGCAGGTTCTTCTTTCTTTTCTATGAAAGAACCATGAAAATTTGGTGAATTTATACACAGAATGGTCGGATTTTGATATAATGTGGAAAACTTAAGGGGAGAGAAAAGAAAGGAAACGGGGAAAATGAGATTTCGACCATGTATTGATATTCATAACGGAAAAGTAAAACAGATTGTCGGGGGATCGCTGAAAGATCAGGGAAATCAGGCGAGCGAGAATTTTGTCTCGGAGCAGGATGCGTCGTACTATGCGCAGCTGTACGAAGAGCAGGGCATTACGGGCGGCCATGTGATTCTGCTGAACAAGGAAGGTACCGAGTTTTACGAGGAGACGAAGCGCCAGGCATTGCTGGCACTCTCGACGTACCCGGGCGGCCTGCAGGTGGGAGGCGGCATTGATGCGGAGAATGCGTGCGAGTTTCTGACAGCGGGGGCAAGCCATGTGATTGTGACTTCGTATGTGTTCCGCGACGGCCATGTGTTCTATGAAAATCTGGACAAGCTGGTGACGACGGTAGGAAAGCAGCGGCTGACACTGGATTTAAGCTGCCGGAAGCGGGACGGAAAATACTATATCGTGACGGACCGCTGGCAGAAGTTCACGGACGAAGAAGTGACAGAGGAACTGCTGCATCACCTGTCAGAATACTGTGATGAGTTCCTGATCCATGCCGTGGATGTCGAGGGAAAGGCTTCCGGCATTGAGACGGAGCTGGTGGAACTGCTTGCGAAGATGAAAGATTTTCCGGTGACGTACGCCGGCGGCGTGGGAAGTTTTGAAGACCTGGAGCTGCTCAAAAAACTGGGAAACAACCACGTCGATGTGACAATTGGCAGTGCACTGGATCTGTTCGGCGGCAAAATGAAGTTTGAAGACGTGCTGGCAGTATGCCGCCGGTAAGCGGAAACGGACGTTCACCCGCGCCATTCGCAAAACCGCGCTTTCAGCGCTCTCCGCTGCTGCGCAGCTCCTTTTTGCTCATAACCAGGCGCTCCCTTTGTATCTTATTCTTGACAGATTTCATGCGAGCATGAAATCTGTCAAAAATAAGATACAAGTGAACTGTAACAGAAAAAACTCTAAAATATTCATGAATTTTCTAAATACTATTGCAAATAGAGACAACTATTGCTATAATTAGAGTTACTTACAGGGGAAGTGAAGAGCCTGTAAAATTTGAGAGCAAAGGGGTTGGGCATAATGAAAATTACCATCAGCGGAAAAAATATTGACGTGACAGAGGGATTAAAAGCCGCGGTCAACGAAAAACTTGGCAAACTGGAGAAATATTTTACGCCTGACACAAATGTCATTGTAACCTTAAGTGTAGAGAAAGAAAGACAGAAAATTGAGGTTACCATTCCGGTAAAAGGAAACATCATCCGTTCCGAGCAGGTAAGCAACGATATGTACGTATCCATCGATCTGGTAGAGGAAGTCATCGAACGCCAGCTTCGCAAATACAAAACAAAATTGCCGACAAACAGCAGGAAGCAGGAAACTTCCAGAAAGAATATCTGGAGCATGACTATCTGGAGGACGAAGACATCCAGATCATCCGTACGAAAAAATTCGGCATGAAACCAATGTATCCGGAAGATGCCTGCGTACAGATGGAACTTCTTGGACACACCTTCTTCGTATTCCGCAATGCAGAGACCGACGAAGTAAACGTCGTTTACAAGAGAAAGAACAACACCTACGGTCTGATCGAGCCGGAGTGCTGAAAAGTAAATAAAGAATGAACAGTCACCCTGTTTCCAGCTTAGAAAAGCTGTGAAACAGGGTGACTTTTTCGCGGAAAGGGCCGGAAAGTCCGGGAAAAGCCGTAAAAACAGCGGAAAACCGGGGAACGGCACCAAATGTTTACGAAAAATTCATTGTTATCTTGTGCCAGAAGTGGTAGAATAGTACCATATGTTAATATGGCAATTAATAGAGAAAGCAGGAGCAAACATTCTATGAAATTCACAGAAAAACTTTTTGGTACGCACAGTGAGCGCGAGCTGAAACGAATCTATCCAATTGTAGACAAAATCGAAGCTCTCCGCCCGACCATGCAGGCGCTGACCGATGAAGAGCTGCGTGCCAAGACAAAGGAATATAAAGACCGCTACAACGGAGGCGAATCCCTGGATTCCATTCTCCCGGAAGCATTCGCAACCGTCCGCGAGGCAGCAAAACGTTCCCTCGGTATGGAACACCACCGCGTACAGCTGATCGGTGGTATTATCCTCCATCAGGCCGTATCGCTGAGATGAAAACCGGTGAAGGAAAAACCCTCGTTTCCACCCTTCCGGCTTACCTGAATGCACTGACCGGACGCGGTGTCCACATTGTTACCGTCAACGATTACCTGGCAAACCGAGATGCTGAGTGGATGGGCAAAGTCCACAGATTCCTCGGTTTGACCGTCGGTGTCGTTCTGAACGATATGAAGAACGATGAGCGCCGCCAGCAGTATGCATGCGACATCACCTACATCACCAACAACGAACTTGGTTTCGATTACCTGCGTGACAACATGGTGATCTACAAGGAGCAGCTCGTACAGAGAGAGCTTGCTTACTGTATCATCGACGAGGTCGACTCCGTCCTGATCGACGAGGCAAGAACACCTCTGATTATTTCCGGACAGAGCAGCAAATCCACCAAGCTGTACGAGACCGCAGATATTCTGGCACACCAGATGCAGCGCGGCGAGGCAAGCGGCGAGATGACCAAGATGACCGCGATCATGGGCGAGGAGATCGAGGAGACCGGAGACTTCATCGTCAACGAGAAGGACAAATTCGTTACCCTGACCGATGACGGTGTGAAGAAAGTCGAGAACTTCTTCCATATCGAGAATCTCTCCGATCCGGAGAACCTGGAGATCCAGCACAACGTGATCCTGGCGTTGCGTGCCAATTATCTGATGCACCGCGACAAGGACTACGTAGTCAAAGACGACGAGGTTCTGATCGTCGATGAGTTCACCGGCCGTATCATGCCGGGCCGCCGTTATTCCGATGGTCTGCATCAGGCAATCGAGGCAAAAGAGCACGTTAAAGTAAGAAGAGAGAGCAAGACTCTGGCAACCATCACGTTCCAGAACTTCTTTAACAAATACGAGAAAAAAGCCGGCATGACCGGTACTGCCCTCACCGAGGAGCAGGAGTTCCGTGACATCTACGGCATGGACGTTATCGAGATCCCGACCAACCGCCCGGTCATCCGTGTGGATATGGACGATGCCGTATACATGACGAAAAAAGAGAAATTCCACGCAGTCGTAGAGGAAGTCAAAGAGGCACATGCCGTGAACCAGCCGGTTCTGGTTGGTACCATCACCATTGAGACTTCCGAGCTGATCAGCAAAATGCTGCGCCGCGAGGGAATTCCGCATCAGGTCTTAAATGCGAAGTTCCATGAGCTCGAGGCAGAAATCGTAGCGCATGCCGGCGAGGCAGGAGCCGTTACCATCGCGACCAACATGGCCGGCCGTGGTACCGATATCAAGCTGGATGATGTGGCAAAAGCTGCCGGCGGCTTAAAGATCATCGGCACCGAGCGTCATGAGTCCCGCCGTATCGACAATCAGCTCCGCGGTCGTTCCGGCCGTCAGGGAGACCCGGGTGAGTCCCGTTTCTACATTTCCCTGGAAGACGATCTGATGAGACTCTTCGGTTCCGAAAAACTGATGGGCATTTTCAAATCCCTCGGCGTACCGGAAAATGAGCAGATCGAGCACAAGATGCTTTCTTCCGCCATCGAAAAAGCGCAGAAGAAGATCGAGGGCAACAACTACGGAATCCGTAAAAACCTGCTCGACTATGACCAGGTCAACAACGAGCAGCGTGAGATCATCTACAAAGAGAGACGCCGCGTTCTGGACGGCGAGAGCATGAGAGACACCATCTTCAAGATGATTGCCGACACCATCGACAATACCGTAGATCTCTGCATCGGCGAGAACACCGAGCAGTCCGAGTGGGATCTGACAGAATTAAATGAGATGCTGCTCTCCATCATGCCGGTGAAGGCAGTGACAAAAGAGCGCGTAGAGAAGATTTCCAAAAACGAGCTGAAACAGCAGTTAAAAGAGGAAGCTGTTAAACTCTACGAGGAGAAAGAAGCAGAATTCCCGGAGGAGGAGCAGATTCGTGAGCTTGAGCGTGTCGTTCTTCTGAAGGTTATCGACCAGAAGTGGATGGATCATATCGATGATATGGATCAGCTCCGCGAGGGTATCGGCCTGCAGGCATACGGCCAGAGAGACCCGAAGGTTGAGTACAAGATGGCAGCTTACGACATGTTTAACGAAATGCTCGAGTCCATCCAGCAGGATACCGTCCGTCTCCTGTTCCATGTACGTGTTGAGCAGAAAGTAGAACGTGAGCAGGTAGCCAAAGTGACCGGAACCAACAAAGACGAGTCCGGCCCGAGAAAACCGGTACAGCGCGCAGAGCGTAAGATCTATCCAAACGATCCATGCCCGTGCGGAAGCGGCAAGAAGTACAAACAGTGCTGCGGAAGAAAACCGGTTTGATAAAAGCAGAACAGCAGTGAGACGGATGAGCACGATCCGTTTGACAAAGCACGCAGCTTCCCTACCAGAAGCTGCGTGTCATACAAAATATAAAACAGAAAGCAGGTGAAGCTTGTGGTAGTTGAATTAGACCAGTTCAAAATGGAACTTGCACATACGATAAACCATTAGTGGAAGTGAGGGATTCACTTTGACCTCGCTAATAAAGAGCAGAGGATCGAAGAATTAGAGCGTAAAATGGAGGAACCCAATTTCTGGGACAACCCCGAAGAAGCGCAGGAGCAGATGAAACAGCTGAGCAGCATGAAAGAGGACAGAGATACGTATCAGAAACTGGTATCCGCCAAAGAAGATATGGAAACTCTGATCGAAATGGGACAGGAGGAGGATGACGATTCCGTTGTTCCGGAAATCGCGGAAATGATGGAAGAGTTCAAGGCATCCTTCGATGCCATCCGCATCAAAACCCTGCTGTCCGGCGAATTTGACAAGGACAATGCGATCATCAAACTGAACGCAGGTGCAGGCGGAACCGAGGCGTGCGACTGGTGCGGCATGCTGTACCGTATGTACACCAGATGGGCAGAACGCAAAGGCTTTACGATCGAGGAACTCGACTTTCTGGACGGTGATGAGGCCGGTGTGAAGTCCGTGACATTCCAGGTCAACGGCGAAAACGCTTACGGTTATCTGAAATCCGAAAAAGGCGTTCACCGTCTCGTCCGTATTTCTCCGTTCAACGCGGCAGGAAAACGCCAGACATCGTTCGTATCGTGCGATGTTATGCCGGATATCGACAAAGAGATCGATGTTGAGGTTCGTGATGAGGATATTCGTATCGATACGTACCGTTCCAGCGGTGCCGGCGGACAGCACATCAACAAGACGTCATCGGCGATCCGAATCACGCATATGCCGACCGGCATCGTGGTTACGTGCCAGAATGAGCGTTCCCAGTTCCAGAACAAGGACAAGGCAATGCAGATGCTGAAAGCAAAATTGTATATGCTGAAACTCCAGGAGCAGGCAGATAAGCTGAGCGACATCCGCGGCGAAGTAACCGAGATCGGCTGGGGCAACCAGATCCGTTCTTACGTTATGCAGCCATACACCATGGTCAAAGACCACCGTACCAACGCAGAGACCGGAAACGTCGATGCAGTCATGGACGGCGGAATTGATCTGTTTATCAACGCATATCTGAAGTGGATTGCCCTCGGAACCGGAGCGAAAGAGGAAGAAGCATAATTCGGCTGTGGGCAGAGCACAGTGACAAGTAAAATAAGGAGCATTTTCACCAACAGAGGACGGAAATGCTCCTTTCTGTTTTAAAGCCAAAGGCAAACAGGAGGTAAAAGTATGGGTATTATCAGAGCAGCAGTCAATGCAGTACACGGCAGTTTCGCCGATCAGTGGCTGGAGACCGTGGAACCGTATGAGATGGGGGAACATACGGTATTTACAGAGGGAATTCTGGTAAGAAAAGGCCAGAATAAAAAGGGAAGCCAGACGATTTCAAACGGTTCTGTGATCCATGTCTATGACAATCAGTTTATGATGCTGGTGGACGGCGGAAAGATCATTGATTACACCGCAGAGCCGGGCTACTTTACTGTAGACCAGTCATCGTCTCCGTCGATGTTCAGCGGATCGCTTGACGCAGCCGTAAAAGATACGTTTGAGCGCCTGAAATTCGGCGGCCAGACCCCGCATGAGCAGAGAGTTTTCTATATTAATCTGCAGGAAATCAAGGGAATCAAATTCGGAACGAGAAATCCGGTCAACTATTTCGACCAGTTCTACAATGCCGAGCTGTTCCTTCGGGCACACGGTTCCTATTCCATCCGCATCGTCGATCCGCTCCGCTTCTACGCAGAGGCTGTGCCGAGAAACGCATCCCGCGTAGAGATCGAGGATATCAACGAGCAGTATATGAACGAATTTTTAGAGGGCCTGCAGTCCTCGATCAATCAGATGGCAGCCGACGGCATCCGCATTTCGTTCGCAGCATCCAAGAGCGCCGAGCTGTCCCGCTACATGGCAGATGCGATGGATGAGAGCTGGCGGGCAATGCGCGGCATGGAGATCCAGTCCGTGGCAATCGCAAGCCTTTCCTACGATGAAGCTTCCCAGAAACTGATCCAGATGCGCAACGAAGGTGCGATGATGTCTGATCCATCGATCCGTGAGGGCTATGTACAGGGAGCGATGGCACGCAGTATGGAGAAAGCAGCAGCCAACCCAAACGGAGCCATGAACGGCTTTATGGGTGTTCAGATGGGCATGAATGCCTTCGGTTCCTCGTTTGCATCGGCATCCGCTTCGAATCAGCAGCAGATGCAGCAGCAGGCGGCAGCCAAGGCACAGCAGGAAGCTGCAAAAGGCGTATGGAAATGCTCCTGCGGAACGGAGAACACCGGCAATTTCTGCTCAAACTGCGGAAGTGCAAAGCCGATGGTGTGGATCTGCGGCAAGTGTGGAACCGAGAACAGCGGTAAATTCTGTTCGAACTGCGGCAGCCCGAAACCGGAAGCGGCAGGAAAATGGGTCTGCGCATGCGGAACGGAGAATACCGGCAAGTTCTGCTCGAACTGCGGAAAACCAAGACAGTAAAAGAAAACAGATAACCATCCAATACAACAGCGGCTCCGGGGAAGGAGGGATAGAATATGGAGGTTATTACATACAAATGCCCGAACTGCGGAGGCGATCTGACCTTCGATCCGGCAAGCGGAAAGTATAAATGCGAGTACTGCCTGTCCTCGTTTACACAGGAAGAAGCCGAAAAGGCGAACCCGAAAGCAGCGGAAGCGCTGAACGGGGAGGACGATGCTGCCGGTGCACAGGAAGCATCCGATGCACAGAAGGAAAGCAGTACGGAGGAAACAAAAGGGGAAACAGAGCAGGGCGAAGCAGTTGTCTACACCTGTCCGAACTGCGGCGCCGAGATTGTGACCGATGCGACGACGGCAGCGACATACTGTTTCTACTGCCACAACCCGGTGGTGCTTTCCGGCCGGCTCTCGGGAGAATATATGCCGGATTTCGTGCTGCCGTTTAAGATCAGCAAGGAGCAGGCAATCGAGAAATTTTTGTCATTTGCGCGGAAGAAACGCTTTATTCCGAAGGACTTTTTCGAGAAAAACCAGGTACAGAAGATGACGGGTGTCTATTTCCCGTACTGGATTTACGGCGGAGACTTTGAGACGGATTACATGGCACGCGGCCGGAAGGTGAGAGTCTGGCAGACCGGTGATGTGGAGTACAAAGAGACCAGCATCTACGATGTCCGCCGGGAGGGCGAGGTCCGCGTGGACGGTCTGTCGCGCAATGCACTGAACAAGGCCGACCGCGATCTGATCGAATGCGTGCAGCCCTATCGTCTGGAGGAGATGCAGCCGTTTTCTATGGGCTATCTTTCCGGATTTCAGGCGGAAAAACGTGATATCGAACAGGCGCAGATCGCACCGGAACTGAAAAAAGAACTGGAGACGATGGCGCGCGGCGCAATGCGGAACGAGGCGAACGAGTATCTCTCCCTCGAGCAGGAGAAAATGAAGCTTTCTCCAAAGCGGGAGGACTGGCGTTACGTACTGTTTCCGGTCTGGACACTGACGTATCCGGGAAAAGACGGGAAGGTTTACTACTATGCGATGAACGGCCAGACCGGAACGATCAACGGCGATTTTCCCTATGAGCGGAAGAGAGCCCTTCTGACGTCGGCTGTGAGTGCTCTTCTGGTTCTGATTGTGATGCTGATAGGAGGGTATTTCGCATGAGAAGAATGAAAAAAGCAGGACAATATCTGCTCGGGATTTTTGCGGCCCTTCTGCTGTGCGGGATTTTTTCTGTGAATACCGTAAAAGCCGAATCCCAGCATATCTACGACAATGCATCGCTTCTTTCTGATGCGGAGGAGCAGGACCTCGAGAGATCCTGCGCGGAGTTCGAGAACAATACGGAAATTCATATGGTCATCCTGACCGAGCGCAGCAGCGGTTCCGAGGACTGTCAGGCGATTGCAGATGATTTTTATGACAAAAAGTATCCGAAAGAGCCAAACGGTGTCTGCTTCCTCATCGATATGGGACAGCGCCAGATTGTGATTTCGACCTCTGGTATTATGCAGTATTACATGTCCGATGCGGAAATTGATGATATCCTGCAGGCGGCGCAGGGCTACGCGAAAGACGGCGACTATGCGGGAACCTTTGCAAAAATGATTACGATGACGCAGGAATGCTTCGACCGCGGCGTTTCCGATGCGGACTATCTGATTACAGAAGACGGTTCCATTATTCATTACCGCAAAATCAACAGCACGGAAGCTCTTATTTCTGTTATCGCAGCGGCTGCGACAGGAATTCTTGTTTATTTTGGAATTTGGAAAAGCTATCGACGAAAGAAAAACCGTGGTGCAAAGAGTTATGCGGATCTGAAGCGCGTGAAAATCAGAGACCGCAGGGATGCACTGATCGATCGCCATGTATCGATGCACAAAATCCAGAAGGATGATGGCAACCACGGCGGAGGCGTTTCTGGCGGCGGAGGTGGCGGTGGAAGCACCGTTCACACTTCGTCAAGCGGAAACAGCCACGGCGGCGGAAGCATTGGCTTCTGAAAAGCGATTCGAAAAAATTCCTTGCGTATTGTGTCGGAATATGATACGATCTTTCCTGTGAAAACAAATGTATTTCCTGGAAAGAGTATAAAGGTAGAGGATTGCCATGAGAGAAGAAAAAACAAAGTACTATGTAATCAAAGAAAAAGCGGTTCCCGAGGTCCTTTTGAAGGTCATCGAGGCCAAACGGTTGATGGATATGCAGGAGCTTACCGTGCAGCAGGCAACGGAAAAAGCGGGAATCAGCAGAAGCTCTTTCTATAAATACAAAGATGATATTCTTCCTTTTCATGACAATGCAAAAGGAAAAACGATTACGTTTATTCTGCAGATGGACGATGAGCCGGGACTGCTTTCCGATGTGCTGAAGATTATCGCCGAGTTTCACGGAAACATTCTGACCATTCATCAGACGATTCCGTTAAACGGCGTGGCGTCACTGACAATCAGCGTGGATATCGCGGAAGACCGGGGAGACGCCTCGGAGATGATCAACGAGATTGAGTCCAGACAGGGAGTTCATTATTTTAAAATCTTAGGACAGGAGTCTGAAAAAGAAAAAGCAAGAGAGGGACAAAAGAGATGATTCAGATTGCAGTATTAGGATATGGCACCGTTGGTTCCGGCGTGGTAGAAGTCATCAACACGAACCATGACAGCATCAACAAGAGAGCAGAGAACGAGATTAATATCAAATACGTTCTGGATTTAAGAGATTTCCCGGGAGATCCAGTGGAAAAAGTGCTGGTACATGATTACGAAGTGATCGCAAACGATCCGGAGGTTGATATTGTTGTCGAGGTCATGGGCGGCGTTGAGCCGGCTTACACCTTCACAAAACGTGCGCTGGAGGCTGGAAAGAGCGTCTGCACATCCAACAAAGAGCTGGTGGCAAGACACGGTACCGAGCTTCTTGCAATTGCAAAAGAGCACGGCGCAAACTATCTGTTTGAGGCAAGCTGCGGCGGCGGTATCCCGATCATCCGTCCGTTAAACTCCTCCCTGACTGCAGATGAGATCGATGAAGTAACTGGCATCTTAAATGGTACCACGAACTATATCTTAAGCAAAATGGCAAGCGACGGTTCCGATTTCGCGGATGTATTAAAAGAGGCACAGCGCCTCGGCTACGCAGAGCGCAACCCGGAAGCAGATGTAGAAGGCTACGATGCGTGCCGTAAAATTGCGATTCTTTCTTCTCTTGCTTATGGAAAAGAAGTCAATTACGAAGAGGTTTACACCGAGGGAATCACAAAGATCACCGCAGAGGATATCAAATATGCGACCTCGATGGGAACCGCAATCAAACTGCTCGCAACAAGCCGCAAGGTGGGTGATCAGTATTACGCCATGGTAAGCCCGGTGATGATTGACGCGAAAAACCCGCTGTACAGCGTAAACGGTGTCTTCAACGCCATCTTCATCCACGGAAATGTACTGGGTGATGCGATGTTCTACGGAAGCGGAGCAGGAAAGCTTCCGACCGCAAGTGCCGTTGTAGCCGATGTCGTAGACTGCGCAAAGAACAAAGGCAGAAACATCATGATGAGCTGGAGCGAGGAAAAACTGGACCTGCTGCAGATCGATGATGTAAAGAGCCGCTTCTTCGTCCGCGTGTCCGGCCACGCCGCAGAGCGCCAGAGTGAGATCGAGGAGCTGTTCGGAAAAGCAGAAATCGTAGCAGTTCCAAGTCTGTCCGAGGAGTTCGCATTTATTACCGGCGAAATCACAGAGCAGGAGTACAGAGAAAAAGCAGAGAAACTCGACGGAATCCAGAGCAGAATCCGCGCGAGAATTTAAGATCTCGAAATAGACATAACTAAAAAGACGTTTCACAGCCGTAAAGCAAGGGGTGTGATCTTTTAGTTATCTTAAAATTTATTTTTAAAGTAATCTGTGCCGGATCCAAAGGAATCCGTATCATATCCCACCGGTTCCGATGCCGGATACAGGACATCTTTCCGTTCCTGATAGAACGCAGCCATCGTGATCTGCATATAGGGCATTACCCACAAAAAGCCGATGGCACAGGAACAGGATGCGAGAATCTCAAGCCCTAAGAAACTTAAGAGAAGCAGAATGTAGCGGAAAAAGTTCTTCTTCATCATCGCAAAGCTCTGACGGATCGCCTGGATCGGGCCGATGCCGGGAGCGTCGTTCATCACAAAGGTGGAAAGGGAAAACGGAACCAGCACCAGCGTGGAAACGAGAGAGCCGATCAGCTTGTAACGTAAACGTTCATCAGAGAAGAAAGCTCGGCTTCGATGGAAAGTGCTGTTCCAAGCGTCAGTTCCGCACCCGGGGAGGAAAGATACTGGAAGCCCGGAATGCTGGAAATCAGGGCGATCACGGAGCTGATGCCGTTGATGATAAGGAACATCAGCACGTACTGGTCCGGGTGGTGATAGAAAGCGTAGAGCATATCACCGACGGAAATCGGTTCCCCGCGCAGCGTTGAGAGGCAGATCTTTAAGTAGCCCGCCTGAAAGAGGCTGAGGAGCAGGGAAAACAGGAACAGCGTCAGATTCAGGAAAATGATATCGTACAGCGTTGTGCCTGAAAAATCAGCGTCGGGATGAGGGAGCAGGAGAAGGTGAGAAACAGGTTGATCGCGGTTGCGCCCACCAGCGTGCCGCATCGGCCTGCCATGGCCTCACGGGCCTGCTTTTTCAGTTCTGAAAATTTCTGTTTTTGTCCGTTCATGAAAATCCTTCTGGTACCTAGATGGTATTTCCGTCGGTGGTTGTTCCGTTATCCGGTGTCATCTGGTATTCCTGCATGTACTGATTGTAATACCGCTCGAGCAGGTTGGTGCTGCCGCCGCTGACCATGTTGAAAAGCAGGAAAGCATACATGCAGATACCGACAATTATGCCGATGGTACAGCCCGCCAGACCGGCTTTTGCCGTGCCGCTCATGCGTCCTGCGCCGCGGCTTAAAAGGGCGAAGATCACGCCGAGCGAGCCGAAAAACAGGAACCCATGTTGAGCATGAACAAAAAGGAGCAGATCGCCATGACCATCGAAGCGGCCGCAAGGGCCTGCGAACCCGTCCTGCGCGGCGGCTGTACGGGAGGCTGCTGCTGGTAATGCTGATACGGTCCGGGACGCTGGCCCTCAGGCACGCCGTACGGATGGGAGGACTGATAGGAATCTCCGGACTCATTGGTGTTTGGATCGTAGTTTTCTGGTGTCATAAAATGTCCTTTCTTCTGCAAAAAAGCGCGGTTTCACACGCAGTCTGTCAAAAAAGCTATAGTAAAGATTTTATCATGTAAGGTTGACAAAAACAAGACCTATTGATAAGGTAATAGAGTGGCTGTTCCGCCAAGGGTCCCGCTTTTTATGCGGGAAAAACAGAGAAGGAACAGCGTGTTTTGGAAGAGACAACAGGAGGAATTTACCTATGGATATGAATCAGGTATTGGCAGCCGAGCTGAACGTCAAACCGTGGCAGGTAGAAGCTGCAGTGAAACTGATTGACGAGGGAAACACGATCCCTTTTATTTCACGATATCGAAAAGAAGCAACAGGTTCCTTAAACGATGAGATACTGCGAAATCTGTACGATCGTCTGATGTACCTGCGCAGTTTAAATGACCGCAAGGCCGTTGTCCTTGCGAGCATCGAGGAGCAGGGCAAGCTGACCGCAGAACTGAAAAAATCCATCGAAGAGGCCGCAACTCTCGTGGTCGTAGAGGATTTATACCGCCCGTACCGTCCGAAACGCCGGACGCGTGCGACGATCGCAAAAGAAAAAGGACTGGAGCCGCTGGCGAATATCATTCTTCTGCAGATGACAAAAGAGCCGCTCGAAAAAGAGGCAGAGGCTTTTGTTTCAGAAGAAAAGGAAGTCAAAACGGCAAAAGACGCCATTGCTGGTGCCTGCGACATCATCGCCGAGAGCATTTCCGATGAGGCCGATTACCGTATGGAGATCCGCCGCAGAACCGAGGCGAAGGGCCTGATCGTCTCGACAGCAAAGGATGAGAAAGCAGAGTCCGTTTACGAGAATTACTATGAGTTTTCCGAGCCGGTATCGAAAATTGCCGGACACCGTGTGCTGGCACTGAACCGCGGTGAGAAAGAAAAATTCCTGAACGTCAAAATTGAAGCGCCGACGGAAGAAATCCTGCGTTATCTCGAGAAAAAAATCATCACCAAAGAGAATCCGCAGACAAAGCCGGTTCTGCAGGCGACCATCGAGGATGCCTACAACCGTCTGATCGCTCCGGCCATCGAGCGTGAGGTCAGAAATCAGCTCACCGAAAAGGCAGAGGATGGTGCGATCAAGGTCTTTGGAAAGAACCTTGAGCAGCTTCTGATGCAGCCGCCGATCGCAGGCCAGGTTGTCCTTGGATGGGACCCGGCGTTCCGTACGGGATGCAAGCTGGCCGTTGTCGATGCGACCGGAAAAGTGCTCGATACCACCGTGGTTTACCCGACCGCGCCGACGAACGAGAAGAAGATTGCAGCAGCAAAAGCGACCGTAAAAGATCTGATCCACAAATACGGCGTCACCCTGATTTCTGTCGGAAACGGAACTGCAAGCCGTGAGTCCGAGCAGATCATCGTCGAGATCTTAAAAGAGATCCCGGAGAAGGTTGCGTATGTGATCACAAACGAGGCAGGAGCGTCCGTTTACTCCGCAAGCAAGCTGGCAACCGAGGAATTTCCAAACTTTGATGTCGGACAGCGAAGCGCCGCTTCCATCGCACGCCGTGTGCAGGATCCGCTGGCAGAGCTTGTCAAAATCGATCCGAAATCCATCGGTGTCGGCCAGTATCAGCACGATATGAACCAGAAGAAGCTCGGCGAGGCGCTCGGCGGTGTCGTTGAGGACTGCGTGAATAAAGTCGGTGTCGATCTGAACACGGCATCCGCGTCGCTGCTGGAATACATTTCCGGTGTCAGCAAGGTGATAGCAAAAAACATCGTGGCATACCGCGAGGAGAACGGCCGTTTCGAGAGCAGAAAAGAGCTCCTGAAAGTGGCAAAACTCGGACCGAAGGCGTTTGAGCAGTGCGCGGGCTTTATGCGCATCACCGGCGGCAAAAATCCGCTGGACGGCACAAGCGTTCATCCGGAGAGCTACGAGGCAGTCGAGAAGCTGTTTGCAAAGTTAAATATGAAGACAGAGCAGATCAGCGATGGACCGACGGCGTTCTTCATCAAAGATTACAAAAAGATGGCAGAGGAGATCGGTGTCGGCGAGATTACGCTGCGCGATATCATCAAAGAGCTGCAGAAGCCTGGCCGTGACCCGCGTGACGAGATGCCGCGCCCGATCCTGCGCACCGACGTGCTCGATATGAAGGACCTGAAGGTCGGCATGATCTTAAAGGGAACCGTGCGCAACGTCATTGACTTCGGTGCATTCGTCGATATCGGCGTGCATCAGGACGGACTCGTCCACATTTCCCAGATGACGAAACGCTTCATCAAGCATCCGCTGGAGGCTGTGAGCGTCGGCGATATCGTGGAAGTGAAGGTCATCAGCCTTGATCTGGCGAAGAAGCGGATCGGGCTGTCGATGCTGCTGGATAAATAAAGTGTGATACGTGGGCTGCCCGAAAGAAAACAGGGGCAGCCCGCGGTGTATCAAAGGGGGATTACCATGAATGAGGAAGAAGTGCTGGTCGGACGGATTCAGGATCTGGCAGAGCAGTGTTATCACAGGGATGTTCCGTCACACACGGAGTTTCTGACGCTGGCGGAGCAGGATCTGTTCTACCGTACGGTAAATAAAATCCCGGGCGTGCGTTACGTGCTGTCCGGCGGATACGAGGCGGCAGAGCGGAAAGCGGCGCTGTTTCTGCCATCCTATGCAGAGGACGGTGATGCGTCGATGCTTCCGATAGCAGTCGTGCGCATCAGCCCGCTGAATGAAAAATTTGCGGATGCGCTGTCACACCGTGATTTCTTAGGATCACTGATGAATCTCGGCGTGGAGCGGTATAAGCTTGGAGACATTCTGATCGATGGAAACCAGGCGTATCTGATCTGTATGGCGGATATGGCGGACTACATCTGTGCGGAGCTGAAAAAAAGTGCGCCATACGAGCGTGTACTGTGAAGTCGAGGCGGGACTGCCGGAGGAGCTGACGGAGCCGAAAACCGAGCGGAAAGAAGGCTCCGTCGCTTCCGTGCGGCTCGATGCGGTGCTGTCGCTGGCGTTCAGCAGTTCGCGGAGCAAAATGGTGCCGCTGATCGAGGGCGGCCAGGTGTTTATTAATGGAAAACTGGTGACGTCGCCGAGCGCGTCATTAAAAGAGGACGATCTCGTGACCGTGCGCCATATGGGAAAATTCCGCTATGTTGGCGTGCAGAATCAGACGAAAAAGGGAAGGCTGTACGTGGCTGTTGAACGATTTGTCTCATAATAGATATTTTGAGGAATTTTACCGGAAAAGACCATTGACAGTGTTTGTAAAAAGACGGTATTATAGAGGGTATGTAGAAGGTCCGCAGTTATGAGAATTTTCATGAAATTTTTCATACAGAAGCGGACTGCGAAGATTACGTATCAGGAAGGCAGGAAGAAAAATGGGAAAAATTATACTGACCGGTGACCGACCGACCGGCAAGCTGCATGTAGGACATTACGTTGGTTCACTGCGCCGCCGCGTAGAGCTGCAGAACTCCGGTGAATTCGATAAAATTTACATCATGATTGCAGACGCACAGGCGCTGACCGACAATGCGGACAACCCGGAGAAGGTGCGCCAGAACATTCTGGAGGTAGCACTGGATTACCTTTCCTGCGGACTTGATCCGGAAAAGAGCACCATCTTTATTCAGTCTCAGATTCCGGAACTGTGCGAGCTTTCTTTCTATTATATGAATCTCGTTACGGTTTCCAGACTGCAGAGAAACCCAACCGTAAAATCGGAGATCCAGATGAGAAACTTTGAGGCGAGCATCCCGGTTGGATTCTTCACCTACCCGATCAGCCAGGCAGCCGATATCACTGCATTCAAGGCAACGACCGTTCCGGTTGGAGAAGATCAGATGCCGATGATCGAGCAGACACAGGAGATCGTCCACAAATTCAATACAGTTTATGGCGAAGCACTTGTGCAGCGAAGATTATGCTGCCGGAGAATGATTCCTGCAGACGTCTGCCGGGTATCGATGGAAAAGCGAAGATGAGTAAATCGCTCGGAAACTGCATTTACCTGTCCGAGGAGCCGGATGAGATCAAGAAAAAAGTCATGAGCATGTACACCGACCCGGATCACATCAAGATCACCGATCCGGGCAAGATCGAGGGAAATACCGTATTTACCTATCTCGATGCATTCTGCCAGCCGGAGCACTTCGAGCGCTATCTGCCGGATTACGCAAATCTCGACGAGCTGAAAGCACATTACCAGAGAGGCGGCCTTGGCGATGTCAAAGTGAAGAAGTTCCTGAACAATGTACTGCAGGAGACCTTAGAGCCGATCCGCAACCGCAGAAAAGAGCTGGAAAAAGACATTCCGGCGATCTATGAGATGCTGAAAAAAGGCAGCGAAGAGGCAGAAAAAGTTGCCGCTCAGACACTGGCGGATGTCAAAGCAGCATGAAAATCAACTATTTTGATGATCTGGACCTGATCCGTTCCCAGGCAGAGCGTTACGGCAAATAATTACCAATAGAAGATAAATGGAAAAAGCGGACATTATGGTTCCGCTTTTTCTGTTGCAGGGCGGACGAAAGTTCGGAGTCCTGCGGTCAGAGAGGATAGCATATGGTCATACATGGATTTCAAAAGCTGACGCTGCTGGATTACCCGGGCAAGGTGGCGTGCACATTGTTTTCGGGCGGATGTAATTTCCGCTGCCCGTTCTGCCAGAACGGAAATCTCGTGCAGCATCCCGAATGGGAGCCGGTGATTCCGGAGGAGGAGATTTTTGCAGTGCTCGAAAAGCGGCGCGGCGTGCTGGACGGCGTCTGCGTGACGGGCGGTGAGCCGACGCTGGATCCGGATCTGGAGCGGTTCGTGACGAAAATTAAGGAACTGGGATATCTTGTGAAGCTCGATACGAATGGATACCGGCCGGAGATTTTGAAAAAGCTGGTGGAAGAGAAGAAAATCGACTACGTCGCCATGGACATCAAAAACGCGCCGTCCCGGTACGGCGAGACGGCGGGCGTGAAAAAGATCGATGTGATGCGGATCAATGAGTCGGTCGAGTTTTTAAAGAGCGGCGTGGTGGACTATGAGTTCCGGACAACGCTCTGCAAAGAGCTGCATGGAAGGGAAGAGATCGAAGCGATCGGAAAGTGGCTTTCCGGGGCAAAACGGTACTTCCTGCAGAATTACCGGGAATCGGATTATGTGATTGATCCGAGGTTCTCGGGGTATGCGAGGGAGCAGCTCGAGCGGTTCTGCGAGATCCTGCGCGGAAAGATTGAGACGGTGGAGATCCGCGGCGTGGATTAAAAAACGCTTTAAGCGTGCGGTACCAGTAGCCGAAGCGGGCATCGGGCGCGAGCTCGGAGGGGCGCATCGCCTGCTTGAAGTGGAAAAAGCCGAAGAGGCTTGCCATGAACTGCTCATTCGGCGTGTAGACGCCGGGGATGCCGAAGTACCAGAGTTCCTGCTGGTCGCGGTTCCGGGCGAGGAGCAGATGGCGATAGGACGAGGAGCCATGGAGGACGAAGCGGTTCGCATCCACCGAAAGACCGGCGGCGCGGAGCTGTGGAAGATCGTCGAGTGAGAGGCGTAGGCAGTCGGTCAGATCATCATCTGGGAACGGGTGGAACTCCGGGAACTGGTCCTGAAGCTGGAGATAGAGAGCAGCGCGGGACGGCGGCACGGCTGCTGCGGCGGGAAAATCGGCAGAAGTCATATGTAGCGGCTGGGCGGCAGAATCCGGGATGGGCTGCGGCGGTTCCGTTGGCAGAGGGATAGCTTTCTGCGGTTTTCACAGATTCCGCGGATGCGGGATGGAGTGTGTTGGCGGATGATTGCGTGATCCGGTCTGCAGGAACGGTGTTTACCGTGTCAGTTGATGTGGATTCTGTGGAGACGGTGGATTCCGGGCTGGAATTTTGTGGATAAGGTCCGGAATTGCTGCTGAATTCTGTGGAAAGTTCATCGAACTGTGCTTTTGAAGCGTCTGATGATGGCAGGGACTGCGCAGGTACGGCGGGATCCAGAGGTTCGGGTGTTTCGGCAGTTTTCTCTTCGGTCGGTCTGGTACCATTGTCTGCGGATGTTTTGGGCTCCTGCGGGAGCGTGGGAGCGAAAAACTCCGGCTGAATCGGAAGATCGTCCCACTGGGTGGCGATGACGCCGGTCTGGCGGCAGAGCAGGATCAGACCGCCAAGCTCGTCGAGCGTGACATCCGTCTGCCCAATGGCATCGGAGTGCGTGAAGAGTTTTCCACTCGTAGAAGAGCGCCCCGCAAGGAGATTTCCGAGCGGAATGCCGTACATCCGCCCTGACCGGCGGATAAATCCGTAGACCGTGACCGAGGTCTCCGGCGGAAGCGACGGCGATTTGATCTGGAAGTCCATGCGGCAGAAGCCGTTCTGCGACTCCACGCGGACAAAGCCGCAGCATCCGCCCTTGCGGTTGTTCGGGTATTCGTATAGATAGGCAATGAAACGCCGGTAATCAGACATAAAAACCTCCTGCATAGAAGTAAAAAGAGTAGAAAAAGATACTGCGCTACAGTTCACGATATGCGGGAAGGACAGAAAATATACGCAGAGAAGAAAGGAAGTGCACAATGGAAGAAGAAACAAAGCTGGAAACGCCGGAGGAAAAAGCGCACCGGAAAGAACGGGAACGCTTCATGCGCCAGGCGATTACGCAGGCGAAGAAAGCGGAAAAGCTGATGGAAGTGCCGATCGGCTGTGTGATTGTGTACGAGGGAAAGGTGATTGCGCGGGGCTATAACCGCAGAAATACGGATAAAAACACGCTGTCCCACGCGGAACTGAATGCGATCCGGAAAGCAAGCAAAAAGCTCGGCGACTGGCGGCTGGAGGGCTGTACGTTGTATGTCACCCTGGAACCATGCCAGATGTGCGCCGGTGCGATCGTACAGGCAAGAGTCAGCGAAGTCGTCATCGGCAGCATGAACCCGAAGGCGGGCTGCGCGGGATCGATCTTAAATATGCTGGAAATGCACGAGTTTAACCATCAGGTGAAGGTCGAGCGCGGCGTGCTGAAAGAAGAGTGCTCGGAGATGCTGAGTGCGTTTTTCCGGAGACTGCGGGTGGTGAAAAAGAAGAAAAAAGAAGAGAGGAAGAGGGTGGAAGAAGGGAAAGAATAAAAGAAGAGGCAGCATCGGGATGGGATGCTGCCTGAGGAAGATTATTTGTTTGAGTAAGTTGCACTTTCGAATATTTCCGTAAAAAATACAATCCCCGTATTTCCATCGGAAACCATCGAAAAAATCATTGACGAATCCCGAAAAAAGCACTATAATATATGATGTATTTGACAAAATACGGAGAAGTACCCAAGAGGCTGAAGGGTCTGGCTTCGAACACCAGTAGGTCGGAAACGGCGCAAGGGTTCAAATCCCTTCTTCTCCGCTATGCAAAAAAGAGACAGCAAAAAGATTGAAAAATCGAAAAAGCTGTCTCTTTTTCTGTGAGAAATTATGAAACAGATGCAAAACAAAAGAAACAAAGACAGAAAAAGCATCACCAGTTCACGAAAAGGGACCGATGCACAACAAAGCAAAATAAAAAGGAGAGACAATACATGGCGCAGTTACCACAGGAATTTCTGACCCGCATGCAGGACATGCTGGGCGATGAATTTGATGCATTTTTAACTTCCTACGACGCACCCCGCACAGCCGGGCTGCGTGTGAATACAAAAAAATGCCGGACCGAAGATTTCCCGCCGCTTGTTCCGGGAACGTGGAAGAAAATTCCGTGGATTCCAAACGGCTATTTCGTGCCGGACGGCATGCGCATGGGGCAGTCTCCACTGTATGCGGCAGGCGTCTTCTATCTGCAGGAGCCAAGCGCCATGACCCCGGCGTCCCGCCTCCCGATCGAACCGGGTGAGCGTGTGCTCGATCTCTGCGCCGCACCGGGCGGCAAGGCAACCGAGCTGAATGCGCGCCTGAAAGGAACCGGCCTTCTCGTCGCCAATGACATCAGCAACGCCCGCGCCAAAGCACTGCTGCGCAATCTGGAGCTGTTCGGAAGTGAAAACGTGCTTGTCACCAATGAGACACCGGCAGGCCTTGCAGACGTCTTCCCGGGCTTCTTCGATAAAATCCTCGTGGATGCACCGTGCTCCGGCGAGGGCATGTTCCGGAAAGACGAGGCAGTCATCGGCACCTGGACCCCGGAGCGGCCGGATTTCTTTGCGGATCTGCAGCGCGAGATCACCTCGAATGCTGTCAAAATGCTGCGTCCGGGCGGCCTCATGATGTATTCGACGTGTACCTTCGCCCCGCAGGAGGACGAGGGAACCGTTTCTTTCCTTCTGGAAAACTTCCCGGAAATGGAACTGATCGAGATGGAAGGCTACGAAGGTTTTTCAAAAGGCAATCCAGTCTGGGGAAACGGCGATCCGGAGATCGAAAAGACCGTGCGCATCTGGCCGCATAAAATGAACGGCGAGGGCCATTACCTTGCCCTGTTCCGCAAAAAAGGGCGAAGCATTCCTTATGAGACAGAAGAAAAACCGATCGAAAAGAAAAACAAAAAACAGAAAAACCGGAAAAAAAGACCGCGGAACGGAAGCACCGGGTCCGTCGAAAGCAGAAAAACAGATCCTTTCCGATTTCCTGTCCCGGATGACAGCACCGATCCCGGTGGAGGAACTGGAAGTCCGTGCCGGAAAAGTATACCATTCCCCGTCCCTGCCGGATGGCGTGCGGAATCTTCATTTCCTGCGGAACGGTCTGTATCTCGGTGAACTGAAAAAAGACCGTTTCGAGCCGTCACAGCCGTTTGCCGTGACACTCTCCGCGGACAAGTTCAAAGATTACATGAATTTAAAGGCAGATGACGAGCGTACCGAAAAATATCTCCGCGGTGAGACAATTTCCGTAGAGCCGGGAGAGACCGCATCGCCGTCGGGCTGGAAGCTGGTCTGCGTCGATGGATTCGGCCTTGGATGGGGCAAACTGGTCAATGGAACCTTGAAAAATAAGTACCCTGTTGGATGGAGAAAGTAGAAAAATCATGCCAGTTTTTGCAGGAAAAAACGTCGAAATATTACAAAGTTATTAACAGAAATTAAAAAAGACTTTCATTTCAGACATACTTGTGTTATAATGGCAAAGTACGGCGGGAAAAAAGACCCATTTTCCGCAGTAACTTGGAGTGACAATCAGCAACAGAACGTAATAAGTATGAGGTGTACGACATGAAAAAAAAGAAATTATTCAGCCTGGTTTTGGCCACAGTGCTTACGGCAGCAACCGTTCTGCCATGCTATGGTGCCAGTACAAAGGAGAAAATTTCAAATGCTCAGGCAGAACAGGCTGCCGCACAGTCTCAGCTTGACAGCATACAGAGCAGGATTGACGAACTCAATTCCAAAAAGGGACAATCAGAAGAATATCTTTCCGAACTGAACCAGCAGCTGGACGATCTGCAGAACCGTCTGCAGGGGCTTCAGGATCAGTATGATGCGAAGCAGAACGAACTGGTACAGATTCAGGCAGATCTGGAAGATGCAAAAGCAAAAGAAGAAGAGCAGTACGAGGCGATGAAGCTCCGTATCCAGTATATGTATGAAAATTCTTCCGGAAACGGATACATGGCAATGCTCTTTTCTTCCAAAAGCATTTCAGAGCTGATCAGCCGGGCAGAATACATACAGAAAATTTCCGATTTCGACCGCGATCTTATGCAGGAGTATGAGGACACGGTAGACCAGGTAAAAGAAAAAGAAACACAGGTGCAGGAAGAGCAGGCAGCGATCGTAGAACTGCAGCAGCAGAGCAGCGATCAGCAGGAAGCCATTCAGGAGCTGTACGCAGCAGCTTATCAGGAACTCCGTACCTACTCCGCAGAGCTGGACGATGCAAAATCCAGCGAGAGTGCACTGGTAGATGAAATCAACAGCAAAGCAGATGCAATCAACGACCTGATCCGTCAGGCGAAAGAAGAGGAGATTGCAGCGCAGAAGAAAGCAGAAGAGGAAGCAGCCGCAGCAGCCGCCGCACAGCAGGCTGCCGCAGAAGCTGAGGCAGAGGCCGCCAGAAAACAGGCAGCCGAGGCCGCAAGAGTCGCAGCCGCAGAAGCAGCAAATGCCGCAGCGAAAGCAGATACCGATACAAGCAGCAGCTCCGGAAGCAGTTCTTCGGACAGCAGCGCATCCTCCACGACAACGGGGAGTCCATCCGCGTCAGATACTTCCAGCAGCTCCTCCAGCGGAACATACCTTGGAAGATTTAAACTGACAGGCTATTGCTCCTGTTCCATCTGTACCGGACAGTGGTCCGGCGGATCCACCGCGAGCGGAACCACACCGACCGCCGGCAGAACGATTGCCATGGGCGGTGTACCATTTGGCACAAAACTGATGATCAACGGCCAGGTTTACACGGTAGAAGACCGCGGAACCGCTTACGGCCACGTAGACATCTTCTGCAGCAGCCATTCCGAGGCGCTGAGCTTCGGCGTGCAGTATGCAGATGTATATCAGCTGAGCTGAGAAACAAAGATAAGAGATATGCCGGAACAGAACTTCCGGCATATCTCTTTTTTTGACTTTCTCAGAAACTGTCATTCTAAAAGAACACCAAAAAGGCCGCAAACCCGTGTGAAATGTACCTTTTGAAAGCAATAATAAAAAAAATTAAAAA
>ENA-OQMZ01000189-OQMZ01000189.1-human-gut-metagenome-genome-assembly--contig:-NODE-189-length-26890-cov-3.221911_pt1 | contig 26890 bp, 42 predicted proteins | sample MGYA00242621_ERZ504862 | MGnify/ENA primary metagenome ERZ504862 (study PRJEB26092, sample SAMD00036393) | human gut metagenome | host: Homo sapiens | study: EMG produced TPA metagenomics assembly of...
GGCAGCTTGGACGTGACGATGATGTCTTCGCGCGGCACACCGGATTCGCGGATAGCGCGGCCCACCACGCTCATTCTCATAGTTGAAGGCGGAATCGATTGAGTCGGTAGCCCTGATGAATGGCGGACTTGATGGCGTCCACGCCGGCCAGGCCGTTGACCTTGTAGGTGCCGAATCCGGTGGCTGGCAGTTCGAGGCCGTCGTTGGCCTTGCGGATCGGAGTGACCGGTGGTTCAAGCATGATAGTTCTCCTGCTTCTCCTGTGATGGCATATCTGTTCCATCATAAAGCCAACCAATCCGCTGCGGGCATACTATTTGACTTCCCTCATTTCCGGCGGGTGGTGAGCCACTGCACCACCGAAGCGCCGATGGAGAACTCCTCCATCAGCGTGGAGTAGGCGATGTTCAGTGAGGTTTCCGACAGGATGCCGAGGAGGTCAGAATCGCAAGCGAGACGACCGCGATGACGAGCTTGCCGGAAAAGGGTTGTTTGCCGCCGTGAGGTAGTTGTGTTGCTGAATCAGTCATAATCGTTGCTCTCCTCCATTCATTCACATGCTTTTGCGATGCTGCGCGTCTTCCTGCATAAGCCGCAGGGCTTCGGTCAATGTGCGCACAGTGGTTTCGCATTGTTCCACGGTCAGCCCGCCCAATAGCTGGCTAAGATGCGCATGGTATTCCTCTACGTAAACGCGGCGGATATCTAGTCCACGCTCGGTGAGCGTGAGCGTCACCGCACGCCGATCGGCGGCATCCATATGCTTGACCACCAGACCAAGCTCCACCATCTCGCCAACGAGTTTGGTAACGCTCGGCGTAGTGACGCCGAGAAAGGCGCTGACATCGCTTACCCGTGCGGTGCCGATTTCCTGCCCATTCGTTTCGTTGATATGCCAGACGGCATCAATGACGTGTACGTAGCGCGGTTTCAGGCCTTTGGGCAGTGCCGGCATCAGCTCGGTGATAGCCTTCGCTTTCCAGCAGACATCCAGGAGGCTCCGCACCTCATTCACCGGAAGCAAGCCGGTCTTGGTATCGGTTCGGGAATCGCACATCGCTGGCCCAACCTCCAATTAGTTACCAATAGTCATTACCATAAGTAACTATATGCAGGCTCTAGACAAACCCAACGGCCTGCGCGCCCGTGTCGAGTTCCGTTTCGACATAAAAAAGCCAGGGAATCCCTGGCTTGCAATGCACATATCGCTGCAGATTTGCCGGGACCTATATGTCCCCGGCAACAACAGCCGTATATACGCTACCGATCAGTGCTGCCTCATCATCCTTGGCACCTGCCGTGGCGGCTCAGTCTCCTTGGCGTTCCACCCGGCGACGGCATTCCAACCACTCCATCCGATGACCACTAGCAAGCACAGCGAGAAGACAATAGTGGCCCAATTGAACAGCGAGCCATCGTTATTGGCCTCGACCAGTGACTGCCAGAGCCAGATAACGCAGGCCAAGCAGGTCAATGCATACATACGGGAGGTGGAGCGCGCGGTGAGTTTCATGGCGGAAAAAGTCCTTTGATTACAAGAATGACGGCAGATAACAGTGTGGGATCCGCACCAGCGGCACCGGCACGAATCCCACATCGAGGAGGAGAAAGGGGAAGGTCAGCTCTTCTTGCGCTTGGACATGATGTCCACGGCGACGGCCAGCAGGAGCACGAGGCCCTTGATGGTCTTCACCACGGCGGTGTCAACACCCATGATCGACAGACCCTGGTTGATAACACCCATCACGAATGCACCGATCACAGCGCCCGGATGGTACCAATACCACCGGTAACGGCCGTGCCACCGATGAAGCAGGCGGCGATGGCGTCCATCTCGAACTCCATACCGGCCTGAGCAGTTGCGGAAGCCAGACGGGAGAGCATGCAGACAGCGGCCACTGCGGACAGGAAGCCCATGTGGACGAACAGCAGGAAGTCCACGCGGCGGGTGTTGATACCGGAGAGGATGGCGGCCTTGCGGTTGCCACCAACGGCGTACACGTGGCGACCGAACACGGTCTTGGTCAGGATGAAGTTGTAGATGAAGACCAGCACACCGACGATCACCAGCATGATCGGGGTACCACCCTGATCAGCGTTACCGGAGGAAGCCAGCAGGTAGGTGACGAAGGCGATGACGACCGCGGCAAGCACAATTTTGAGGACGGTCAGGCTCATCGGCTCGGGCACCAGGCCGACCTTGGCCACACGGGCGCGCTTGCGCAGCTGGCTCCAGGCAAAGCCGACGATGCACAGGATGCCGAGCACAATGGTCAGACCATCGAACGGACCCACCAGCCAAGGATGTTGGGCAGGTAGTTACGGGCAATGCCACGGAATTCGAGGGAGGTAATCGGCACGGATTCGCCGACGATCACGGTGGCGAGACCACGGAAGATCAACATGCCGGCCAGAGTGGTAATGAAGCCCGGGATGCCGATGACGGCGACCCAGAAGCCTGCCAGACGCCGACGATCAGGCCGACGACCAGAGCGATGACGATGGCGAGCATCCAGTTGACTCCGGCGCGTTCCATCAGCAGTGCACACACACCACCGATGAAGGCTACCAAGGAACCAACCGAAAGGTCGATGTGGGTGGCGATGATGACCATCACCATACCAATGGCCAGGATGATCACGTAAGCGTTCTGCTGAATCAGGGACACGAAGGAGTTCGGCTTCAGCAGCACGCCTCCGGTCAGGACCTCGAAGGCCACGACGATGACCAGCAGTGCGCCGACAATACCGTATTGACGGGCATTGTTGGCAACCGTGGCCAGCAGGCCGGTCTTTTCTTCTTTCTTTGCAGGTGTTGCAGTTGCGGCGCTCATCAGGCTGCCACCTCCCTTTCCTTGGTCATACCCTTCATCAGGTATTCCTGGGTAAATCCATTCTTCTCAACATTGTCGGTGACGACACCGTAGGACACCGTGTAAATGCGGTCACAGATACCGATGAGCTCGGGCAGCTCGGAGGAAATCACGATGACGGCCTTGCCTGCATCGGCAAGCTTATCGATGATTTCGTAGATCTCATACTTGGCGCCGACGTCGATGCTCGGGTCGGCTCATCGAGGATGAGGATGTCCGGCTGCGAGATAACCCACTTGGCGAGCAGCACTTTCTGCTGGTTACCACCGGAGAGGGTGGAGACATTCACATCGATGTCATGGCACTTGATGTTGAAGTCCTTGCGGTACTGTTCAACTTCCTTGCGCTCAAGGTTGTCGTCCACAACCCCGCCCTTGCTGATCTTGGTCAGGGAGGCCAGGGACGCGTTCTCTCGGATGTTCTGCAGCAGGTTCAGACCGTTGCCCTTACGATCCTCGGTGGCGTAGGCGAGACCTGCGTCAATCGCGGACTGCACGTTGGGCATCTTGACTTCCTTGCCCTTGACGAACACCTTGCCGGAGATGTTGGAACCGTAAGAGTGGCCGAAGATGGACATGGCCATCTCGGTACGACCCGCACCCATCAGACCCGCCAGACCGACGATCTCGCCGGCATGCACGTTGATGTTCGCATGGTCTACGATCACGCGCTCCGCGTCGAGCGGATGATGCACGGTCCAATCCTCGACACGCAGGTATTCCTCGCCCGGGGTATTGGAGGGGTGGTTCGGGTACAGGTTGTGCAGCGGACGACCCACCATCTTGCGGATGAGTTCTTCCTGGTCGAGCGGCGTCTCCGGCGTCACGTACATCACACCGACGGTCGAACCGTCTCGAATGATGGTGACATTGTCGGCGATGGCGGCGACCTCGTTGAGTTTATGAGTGATGATGATGCTGGTCACGCCCTGCTCGTCACGTAGCTGACGAACCAGGTCAAGCAGGTGGGCGGAATCCTCATCGTTCAGTGCAGCGGTCGGCTCATCGAGGATGAGCAGCTTCACGTCCTTGGACAATGCCTTGGCGATTTCGACGAGCTGCTGCTTGCCGACGCCGATGTCCATAACCTTGGTATCCGGGTCTTCGGGAAGTCCCACACGATCGAGCAGCTTCTTCGCCTCGGCACGGGTCTTGTCCCAGTCGATTACGCCACCCTTGGCCTGCTCGTTGCCGATGAAGATGTTCTCCGCAATGGACAGGAACGGCTCAACGCCAGTTCCTGATGAATGATTACGATGCCGTCGCCTCGGAATCATTAATAGTATGGTATTTGCATTCCTTGCCATCAAAGGTGATTTTGCCGGAATAGCTACCGTATGGGTACACACCCGAAAGCACGTTCATCAGGGTCGATTTACCTGCACCGTTCTCGCCGCAGATGGCGTGGATCTCGCCGCGATCGACGGAAAGATTCACATCGGTGAGGGCTTTGACCGGACCGAACGTCTTCGTGATGTTTTCCATCGTCAAGATGGTGTCATTTGATGACATGTCACCACTCCTCGTCACAGTTCTGTGTTCATGGACATGCGGCGCATATCGCTATGCGCCGCATGTCATTGTGTTTGTTTACGGATTGCCTGATGAGACTACTTAGTCAGCTCGTCGAAGCGATCCTGGGTGATGTAGTTGGCCGTGACCAGATCCTGGAGGTTGTCCTTGGTGATGTTCTGGGGGTCAAGCAGCTTGGACGGGACGTCGATGTTGTTGTTGTTGAACTTGCCGTTCAGGCCGGAGACTTCCTTGCCCTCGGCGATCTCGACGACCATGTCGTACACGGCGTCAGCCAGCTTGTTCACGTCCTTGAACACGGTCTCGCCCTGCTTATCCTTGGCGATGTTGGCAACTGCGATCTCCATGGCGTCCTGACCGGTGATATACGGCCAGGAGTCGGTGCCCGGCTTCATGTCGGGACGCTTGGATTCGATGGCGTTGATCACACCCTGGGCGATGCCGTCGTACGGAGTGAGGACCGCGTCGAGCTTCTCGCCGTGGGCGTAGGTGGAGTCAAGGATGGATTCCATGTCCTTCTGCGCCTGCTCGGTCTTCCAGCTCATCACGGAGATCTTCTGCCAATCCTCAACGGTGAAGTCCTTGGTCACGCCACCCTGACCGTGCTGGGACGGGGAGACGAGCACGCCCTTCTCGAAGTACGGCTGCAGCAGATCCCAAGCGCCCTTGAAGAAGTACTTGGCGTTGTTGTCATCCGGGGAACCGGTGAACAGCTCGATATTGAACGGGCCGGTGGCGCCATCCTTAAGCTTGAGCTGGTCAATGAGCACGTGGCTCGAGCACGCGACCTGCTCCAGCTGGAAGGTGGCGTAGTAGTCGACGGCGTCGGTGTTCATGATCAGTCGATCGTAGGCGATGACCTTGGCGCCTGCATCGCGGGCCTTCTCAACGGCGGGGCCCACTGCGGTGCCATCCTTGGAGGCGACCACGACGATCTTGGCGTCGTTGTTGACCATGTTCTCGATGTCAGCGTTCTGCTGGGCCGGCTTATCGTCGGCGAAAGACAGGATGACCTTGTATCCGGCCTTCTCCAGCTTGGCCTTCAGGTTGTTGCCGTCCTTGTTCCAACGCTCTTCGGACTTGGTCGGCATCGAAATGCCGATAGTGGCACCCTTTTCGATCTTGGCATCACCGCCAGTTGCCTGGCCGCTACGGCTGCCACCACAGGCCGCGAGGCCCGCGCACATGGCAACGCCTGCCACCACGGCGACGATCTTCTTAGTGAACTTCATTTGCTCTCCTTCATCTTCGAGGGGATGGCGAACCCTCCTTGGTCGCCCGAACCTGAGAATAACCTCAGGTTCATCTCATAGAATACCGTATTAAGTTAAGTTGTCAAACTCAAGAAAGCGAATTTCCTGTCGTTTGCGTTCGACCAATGAACGCAATGGCGATTTTTTCGCGCATCACAAGGCGACACGCCGAAAAATCCACGCTCTGCGCCTCGCTGTGCCTCATGCCGGTAACGACTACACTGGATTCTTATGGCAACAAGGCTTTTCGGTTCGCAGACCTCGCTTCGCGAGGCAAACCGCGCCAACTTGCTGGCCAGCATCCACAAGTTCGGCGCCATGACACAGGTCGAACTCGCAGAGGTGACAGGACTGTCCACTGCGACCGTGTCCACGCTCGTCCATCAGCTCGTCGACGAAGACCAGCTGGAGACCAAAAGCACCGTTCGCAACGGTCGCAGAGCCACTCTGGTGACCCTTGCACGGCATCAGGCCTCGGCGTCGGGCTTTGGATCGCGCGACGTCATCTTACGCTTTCTATCGTTGACTTCTCGAAGTCAATCATCGCTGAGCACACGCTCCCCCTGCCGTTGGGCCACAAGGCGGACACAACGCTGGAACGCGCCATGCTGCTCATCAATGAGACCCTGAGCAGCATCGACGCCGAAGCAGCGAGCTGGTCGGCATCGGCGTGGCCGTGGCCGCACCGGTGGCCACCAGCGACCACACCATAGCGATTCCCGCATTCTGCCGGATGGGACGGCGTCGATATCACGTCCCCGTTGCGCACGGCGTTCAACGTTCCCGTATACGTCGATAATGACGCGAATTTCGCGGCATACGGCGAATCCCGTATGGGCGTGGCGGCAGGCAAACGCAATTTCGTATATATCTCAGCCAGCGACGGGGTTGGCGCAGGCATCGTCATCAACGGCGAAATCATGCATGGCGTGACCGGCCTGGCCGGTGAAATCGGCCATATCCAGGTCGACCCGCTGGGTGCCATCTGTTCGTGCGGCAACCGCGGCTGCCTTGACACCGTCGTGGCGGAAAACAGGCTGGTGCAGTTGCTCAGCGTCACACACGGCAATATGACGCTGGATGATCTGGTGTCCTTTGCCAACGAAGGCGACCCCGGTTGCCGTCGCATCATCGCCGACGCGGCCGTGCGTATCGGTCAGGTGGCGGCTGATCTGTGCATCAGCGTGGATCCGGAGGTCATTGTGCTCGGCGGCAAGCTGGCCATGACCGGCGACGTATTCATCCAACCGTTCAATGAAGCGTTGCAGCGCATGCTGTTCCCTGATGCCGTGGCACCCATCGATGTACTCGTGTCATCCCACCCGGACGACAATTGCGCGCTAGGCGGCGCATTATGCGCCATCGAGTTCTCGGTTCGCAATGACGTCAGCCAGTGACCGGTACCAGGAGAAGAGTGATAAGAAGGAACACACCATGAGGAATTCGAGCACACCTCCTCTGCTGCGGCTGGAGGACATCTGTGTGAAGTTCGGCTTCGTCGAGGCGTTGAAATCGGTGAATCTGTCCATCCAGCGCCAGGAGGTCATCGCCATCGTGGGCGATAACGGCGCAGGAAAGTCCACTCTGATCAAGGTCATCGCGGGATTTCTGCAGCCGGGATTCGGCCATATTTATCTCAACGGCGAACAGGTGACCATTCCCTCGATCAGGGAGGCGGACCGCATGGGCATCGCATCGGTGTTCCAGGGGCAGGAGTTCTGCGACAACCTGGACGTGGCCTCGAACCTGTTCCTCGGCAAGGAGATCAATCAGATTGGCATACGCGATGACGATTCGATGAACTCGCGTGCCCGTTCCGTGCTGAAGACCCTGAGCTCGGCGATTCGGGTCGGCTCCCCTATCGCATCCTTATCCGTCGGCCAGCGCCAGACCGTGGCCATAGCGCGCACGCTGCTCAATGACCCGCAGCTTATTCTGCTGGACGAACCGACCGCCGCACTGTCGGTGATGCAGTCGGCGGAAGTGCTCGCATATATCAAGCGACTGCGCTCCGAAGGCCGGTCCGTGGTGATGGTCTGCCACGATCTGCCGGATGTGTTCGCGGTATCCGACCGCATTGTCGTGATACGTCAGGGGCACGTCACCGGCGTGCATCGAACCGTCGAAACGTCCTATGAGGAGATTATCGCCGAAATCGCCGGCGTGACCACCGAACACGAGTATGAGGAAATCGCCGAGAACCCGAAATTCGATTCCATGGTCAGGCAGCGGAAACTCATCGACCGCACTATCAGCGCGGCAGTGAGCCATGGCACCGGCCATGACTCACCATTAGACTAACGCCCCGTTGCCGGAGCGGCATCGTCAGCGCAGAGCCAGGTTGGCGGCACCGATGAGGCCGGCGTCTTGGCCGGCGGTGGCGGCGACGATCTTGGCATGGCCGCGGTAGGCGCTGCCTTCCAGGAAACGCTGGTAGTTGTAGCGGGCCGGCTCCAGCAGAATGTCGCCGACGGCCACCACACCGCCGCCGATCACAAACAGGTCCGGATCGAGCACGGCGGAGACTGCGGCCATCGTGCGGCCAAGCCATTCGCCGATCTTGCCGAATGCGTACAGGCCGAGCACGTCGCCTTCCTGGGCGGCCTGGGAGACCATCGGGCCTTCCAGCTTGGAGATGTCGCCGCCACACAGCTCCATGAGACGCTTGGCATCCTGCGGACGACGGCGCACGGCGGACTTGGCGAAGTTCTCCAGCGAAGTGCCGAGGTGTAGCGCTCGGCGCAGCCGCGCAGGCCGCAGCCGCAGTGGTCGCCGTCCGGGACCATCGGCAGGTGGCCGAGTTCGGCGGCCATGCCGAAGGAGCCGCGGTACAGCTGACCGTTGATCACGATGGCGCCGCCGAGGCCGGTGCCCACGGTCAGGGCGACCATGTTGGAGCTGCCCTGGCCGGCACCGTGCACGTATTCGCCCCAGCCGGCGCAGTTGGCGTCGTTCTCGACAACGACCGGCACGGCATGGTCGATCAGCGCGCGACGTGCTCGGACAGGTCGTAGTTGATCCAGGCCGGGATGTTGGCGGAGAAGGTGAGCGTCTTGCGGTCGGCGCTCACGTTGCCGGCGGCGGAGATGCCGATGGCCTCGATATCGGTGTGTCCGGCGGCCACAGCCTCGCGGTACACCTCGGCGATGTGCTGGTTGATGGCGTCGGCATCCATCGGCGTGGGGACGCGCCAGCGCTGGATGATGCTATCGTTTTCATCGCAGACGGCGGCGGCGATCTTAGTTCCTCCGATATCAATGGCGAGCGTGGTCATGGCTTACTCCTTGAAGGCTTGTGTGGCGTACGAGACAGCGAAAATAGTAACGAGTTGCCATGACTCCCATAGCGTATTTTTCATGATTTGTCATATCTCGCGCACGTTCTGCCAATGTGACCCTGCACACGTTTTTCACCATTTATAAGCACTGTTAACGCTAACGTTGTCATTCAATAGCAAACGTTGTCATTCAGACTATCGGCGTGTCGAGCAGAGCCCCAAGGCCAGCACGAAACCTTCGGTATTTCCATGCGATACGGCATCGGCATCGACTGAAACAGCTTCCATGCCAGAGTCGAATGGCCATCAAACGACTAAACACCAGACACACATTTTGGCCTATAACCCCATATTTCGTCCTACACCACGAAATACGGCAAAAGAACAAAAAAGCTCCTGACATTTGTCAGGAGCTTGGTGGCGACCCCGGCCGGACTTGAACCGGTGACCTCCGCCGTGACAGGGCGGCGCTCTAACCAACTGAGCTACGGGGCCATCTGTACCTCAATGAAGCACAAGAGGATATACTACAGCATCACTGGACCACGGCGCGCCGCCCGGCGCGTCGCGCCACGGCAATGTCAGGCCCATCCATTACCCCTCCAAGCCATAGCGACGCCCGCCATTCCAGCCCTTCCGATACCATGGTGGGCGGTGGTTTGGCGTGGATTCGATCGTTATGCGGACAGGGCGGCACAGGCCTGACGCGGCGCACCGCGATCCGTGATTCGGGGGGCGTGCTCCGCGCTGCACACAGCGTATCCATCACAAACTAAAGACTAAAGAAACAGCGGAATTCCAACCCCTTTTTAAGGAGTAACTGCACAACATGGCAGAATTCGTATTTCAGATGATCAAGGCCCGCAAGTCTTACGGCGACCGCGTGATTCTCGATGACGTGACCCTGAGCTTCCTGCCCGGCGCAAAGATCGGCGTCGTGGGCCCGAACGGCATGGGTAAGTCCACCCTGCTCAAGATCATGGCCGGCCTGGAGACCGTGAGCAACGGCGAGGCCAGCCTGACCCCGGGCTTCACGGTCGGCATCCTGCAGCAGGAGCCGCCGCTGGACGACACCAAGACCGTGGGCGAGAACATCAAGATGCGTTCGGCCCGATTGCCGAGAAGGTCGCCCGATTCAATGAAATCGGTGAGGAGATGGCCAATCCGGACGCCGACTTCGACGCCCTGATGGAAGAGATGGGCAAGCTGCAGACCGAGATCGACGCCGCCGACGGCTGGGACCTCGACTCCCAGCTTGAGCAGGCGATGGACGCCCTGCAGTGCCCGGACCCGGATACCCCGGTCAACGTGTGCTCCGGTGGCGAGCGCCGCCGTGTGGCCCTGTGCAAGCTGCTGCTCGAGGCCCCGGACCTGCTGCTGCTCGACGAGCCCACCAACCACCTGGACGCCGAGTCCATCCTGTGGCTGGAACAGTTCCTGCACCAGTACAAGGGCGCCGTCATCGCCGTCACCCACGATCGTTACTTCATGGACAATGTGGCCGAATGGATCTGCGAGGTCGACCGCGGCCACCTGTACCCGTACAAGGGCAACTACTCCACCTACTTGGAGACCAAGGCCAAGCGTCTGGAGATCCAGGGAGCCAAGGACGCCAAGCTCGCCAAGCGACTGAAGAACGAGCTCGACTGGGTGCGCTCCTCCCCCAAGGCCCGTCAGGCCAAGAACAAGGCCCGTCTGGAGCGTTACGACCAGATGGAAAACGAGGCACGCAACAACAAGAAGCTCGACTTCTCCGAGATTCAGATTCCGGCCGGCCCGCGCCTGGGTTCCACCGTGCTGGAAGCCAACCACATCCACAAGCCTTCGGCGAGCGTGTGCTCATCGACGACCTGTCCTTCACGCTGCCGCGCAACGGCATCGTCGGCGTGATCGGCCCGAACGGCGTGGGTAAGTCCACGCTGTTCAAGACCATCGTGGGCCTGGAACCGCTGACCAGCGGTGAACTGAAGATCGGCGACACCGTCAAAATCAGCTACGTGGACCAGAACCGTGAAGGCCTGGACCCGAACAAGAACCTGTGGGAAGCCGTGTCCGGCGGCCTCGACTTCATCGAGGTGGCCGGTGTGGAGGTGCCGACCCGCGCCTACGTGGCCAGCTTCGGCTTCAAGGGCGCCGACCAGCAGAAGCTGACCGGCGTGCTCTCCGGTGGTGAGCGCAACCGTCTGAACCTGGCCCTGACCCTGAAGCAGGGCGGCAACCTGCTGCTGCTCGACGAGCCCACCAACGATCTGGACGTCGAGACCCTGGAATCCCTCGAAAACGCACTGCTCGAATTCCCTGGCTGCGCTGTGGTGATCTCCCACGACCGTTGGTTCCTCGACCGCGTCGCCACGCATATCCTCGCGTGGGAAGGCGACGACGACAACCCGGCCAAGTGGTACTGGTTCGAAGGCAACTTCCAGGCCTACCAGGAGAACAAGGTGGCCCGACTCGGTGAAGACTGCGCCCGCCCGCACCGCCTGCACAAGAAGCTTGTGCGCGGCTGAGATACGCCGGCATTAGTGCCACAACGCGCTTTATACGTCGAAGCCGTCCCTCAGGGGCGGCTTTCCCATAATTGCCCCCATGACTGCCCCGCCCCGCATCCCATAAAATCCCACAGTCGCCTACGGCAACACACCGGCAGCGCAGCAGCAACGTAGCGGCAATGCGCCGCATAACCCACCGTTTACCTTCCAAACAGTCTCGTTACATTTCGCTCCCGGAACTCTTAACCCCCACCGGATAGACTGCCAACCATAGGTTGGAATACGATAACCGAATACTGAACACAGCAGAACAAGAATCGAGGAACGCCATGGCTCAGGCAACCACCGTAACTCCATTGGACCATCTGGTGAAGGTGCTGAAGTTGGGCGAGCCTTCCGCTTACCGCAATCACACATATATCAATGGCGAGAGTATGTACTTCCCCACCGGCCGCGTCTACGGTGGCCAGGTCATCGCCCAGTCGGTGATCGCCGCGTCCAAAACAGTGGGCCCTTCACGCCTGCCGCATTCGGTACATGGCTATTTCATTGCCGCCGGCGATATTCGTCAAGACCTGTTGTTTGACGTCGAGAACCTTCGCGACGGCCGCTCGTTCTCCGCTCGTCGGGTCAACGTCACCCAAGCCGAGGGGTCGATTCTCACGGCCATCGCCTCTTTCCAGGAGACCGGCCAAGAGGGTGTGGAATTTGCCGATCCGATGCCGGAAAACCTGCCCGATCCCGAAACGTTGACTTCCGCCAAAGAACTCATGCAGCCGTTCGCCGAGAAGTCGCCGTTCGCCAATTACTATGCCGAGAAATCGCCGTTCGATATCCGCCACGTGACGCCGACCGTGATGCTGCGCGCGGACAAGGATTCCGCCGAGCATGATTCCGGCAAGCAGATGGTGTGGATGAAGGCCGATGGCCACGTCGATGTGCCGCAGGTCATGCATCGTGCGATGCTGGCGCTTGGCTGCGATCAGGTGATGATGGAGCCGGTGCTGCGCCGCGCCGGACTGTCGATTTCCACACCGGGCATTTCCTATGCATCCATCGACCATTCGATGTGGTGGTATCAGGATATCGATATCAACGAATGGCATTTGTATGTGCAGGATACGCCTATCGCCGCGCACGGGCGCGGACTCGGCATTGCCAAAGTGTATGCGCAGAATGGCGACTTGGTAGCGGCGATTGCGCAGGAAGCTATGGTTCGCGTGCCGCAGGAATAGTCGCCCCTACCGCTTGTAGGCTTGGGCTATGTCGCTGCGGCGCTTGGCTTCCTTGATTTTCGGGTTTTCGGGGCCTTCGTTCGGCGGTAGCTGGCACAACCATTCGCCGATAATGCCGATGATCATGTCGGCGATGCACACCACGGCCGCAATTGCGCACTCGGTGACGGCGTGTGCATAGAAATCCGCCTCGATATGGCTCAAGCTCACCACAATCTGACCGCCATACCAGCCGGCGAGCGTTGCGCCCGCCAATCCCAGTGCCTTTGCCAACACCAGCGTATACACCGCGATAGTGGGATTGATGAAGCTATGCGGACGTTTCTTGGGGTCGGTATTCGCGTATTTATGCACTTGCAGGGCCAAGATCAGCACAATAACGCCCAGTACGGCCAGCAATCCGGGCACAATCCAAGGCGCACCAATCAGCGACAGTCCCGAGCTTTCGCCGTAGGAGGCCAGACCGATACCCGCCAACAGGCCCAACACGGCACCGATCACATACTGCCACCATGGTGTTCGCCGTGTTTTCATGTCCGGCCTCCTTATCGTTGCGTTGCTGTTTGCTGTTTGCGAACGGCCTTCGCGCTTTGGCCGTTCATCTTGATTTGTTTTTTCGTCATTGCCGTGCCTGGCTGCTCGAGGCCGGAGACTGGTCCGTCACCGTCTGGTTTCTAGCCTACCGTTCGTAACTGGTTCCGCCATCAGCTCAACTATTCGACAGTATCCAGTTGTCCGATAGCAATCCGACCTGTCCGGCATCCGGTGCCATGGCCAAAAGGAAGGCCACCGGGTCGCCGCCCAGAGAAGCATTCGGGTCCATATCCAGCCAAGGTGCCAATACCGACGCATGGTTACGGGCCGACGGCCAAGGAATGCTGCAGTTGGGCTCGTCGGAAGTCACGCCTTCCATGTCAACAAGGTCAAGGTCGACTGCCAGGTCATGAACGCTTTCGATGCTGCCCAATACGGCAATCAGGTCGGCGGGCGGCAACTTGGTTTCGATTTGGATGACCGCGCTCATCGCGTCCGGACTGTCGAAATGGCTGACATGGTAGAGCGGCGAGATGCCCTGTACCTGATTGCCAGGAACACTGTCGATGGAAACGATGGTTTCGCGGAACAGCCGTTCGGCATCCTGCGAGGTGGAATCCAGCGAAATAATCGCCTTGCGTGAGACGGGTTCCGACTCCGACGCTGATTCTTGCTTGACTGCATGCCCGCCGAGCATCCAGTCTTCGCTCTCGAGCTGCACGGCGTTACGGTCCGGCGCGGCGGCCAGCAAATCGGCTACAGGCCCCTCATGGCTCCAGCAAGTTTGGCGTTCGGATTCAGCGCCGCCCAGGGAGCCAGCACAAATGCGCGCTGCCAAGCACGCGGATGGGGCAATGCCAGATCCGGATCCGCGCTGGTGATGCCATCAAAGTCGATAATGTCCAAGTCCAACGGCCTGGAATCCCAATGATTCTCACGAATTCGCCCATGGTTCGCTTCGATGTTTTGCAACGCGGCGAGCAATTCGTGGCTGCCCATTGTGTTCCAAGCTCCACCACGGCGTTCAGGAAATCCGGCGTACCGTCAGCCATGCCCCACGCGGCCGTGCGGTAAAGCGGCGAAATACCGGTCACCTGTGTGCCAAGCAGCGCGTCAATCTCCCGAACGGCGGCTCGCAAGGTGGATTCCACCTCGCCCACATTGCCCCCCAAGGCCACCACCGCGTTATGGATGGCATGCTTTTCAGCAGTGCGTCCATTATCGGTGGCACGCACGCGCGAGATGGAGACCGATACATCTGCAAAAGCCACGACGATGGGCGCGTGAGGCTTGTGCACGGTGACGTCGATGGAGGCGACGGCCGGCGCATCGGCAAGAATCTTATCCGCGATACGTTGGGCCAGACGCTCGATCAGGTCCACATGAGGGCCTTCGATGACAGCCACGATATCCTTGGCCACGCGGCCGTAATCGATGGTGTCATTGAGATCGTCGGATTGGCCGGCGGCGGCCAGATCAAGGTGCAGGGTGACGTCCACGACGAAGGTTTGTGGCCGTTCGTGTTCAAAGGCGAGCACACCGTGGGTGCCGTTGGCATGTACGCCGGTAAGTGTGATGGTGTCCATTGGTAAGGCTTTCTGTTCAAATGCTCCCCCTCAGTCGCCTTCGGCGCCAGCTCCCCTCGCCCGAGGGGAGCCAAGACCTAGAAGCAACCAAAAACAGGGAGCCAGGGGAATCATGCGTATTCGCGCCAGGTGTTGCCGGCGATGACGGCGGCGCGGCTTTTGGCCACATCGTGTACGCGCACGGCCCATGCGCCGTGCTCGGCGGACAGGGCGGACAAGGCTGCGGTCACGTCATCGCGCTGGGCCATGGTCGGGCCATCAGCACCGGCAGTACCCGCCCCGGTAAGCATCGCCGAAATGAAGCGCTTGCGGGACTGGCCAATCAGCACCGGATATCCAGTGGCGCGGAAGGTCTCGAGCCCGGTCAGCAGCGGTAGGTTATGCTCGATGCCGGGCTTGGAGAAGCCCAGACCAGGATCGATGATAATGCGCTCAGGCTTTACGCCGGCGGCCAGCACGCCGTCGACTTGGCGCATGAGTTCGTCGTGCACGTCGGTCAATACGCCATGCTCGTATACGGAGGTGTCTTGATCGGGGTTCGCGCCCTTGGAGCCGACGAGCCAGCCGCGCCAATGCTGCACGACGTACAGGCAGTCGTGGTCGGCGACCACATGCGGCAGCTCGGCGTCCAGCGTGCCGCCGGAAACATCGTTGATGATCTGTGCGCCCTCGCTCAGCGCGGCGGCGGCCACGGATGCGCGCGTGGTGTCGATGGACAGTACGGCACCGGCCGGAATCCACGTCTTGACGGCACCGGTGATACGGGCCAGTTCGTCGGCCTCGGACACGCGCTTGGCACCGGGGCGCGTGGATTCGGCGCCGATGTCGATGATATCCGCGCCGGCGGCCATCATGTCGCGCCCGTGCTGGGCCGCTTGGCCGGGTCCAGCCACAGGCCGCCGTCCGAGAACGAGTCCTCGGTGATGTTGAGCACACCCATCACCATGGTGTGCGTGGCGTCATGCAACGCCTGCAAATCAGTCATAGGTCATCTCCCCTTCATTGTTTCCCCTTCGCTCCCCTCAGTCACCTACGGCGACAGCTCCCCTCATAGAGGGGAGCCTAGGTTGCGTCACTTGTCAAGAATCAGACTCATGGCTTCGGCTCGGGTGGCGGGGTTGCGTAGCAGACCGCGCACCGCAGAGGTCACCGTGCGGGCGGAAGACTTCTTGATGCCGCGCATCGACATGCACAGGTGCTCGCATTCGGTCACCACAATCACACCACGTGCGCCCGCATACTCGACCAGCGCGTCGGCGATCTGCTGGGTCAAACGCTCCTGCACCTGCGGCCGGCGAGCATACACCTCAACCAGTCGGGCGAGCTTGCTCAGCCCCATCACCCATCCTTGGCGGGAATGTAGCCCACATGGGCCACGCCATGGAAAGGCAGCAGGTGATGCTCGCACACCGAATACAGTTCGATGTCCTTGACCAGCACCAGCTCGTCGGTATCCACGTCGAAGTGCTTCTCCAGCACATCGGCCGGCGAGGCCTGCAGACCGGCGAACAGCTCGCGGCACGCGCGGGCGATACGGTCAGGCGTTTCCACCAGTCCCTCGCGCTCGGGATCCTCGCCAATCGACTTCAGGAACAGACGTACGGCTTCGCGCACGCCTTCCTCGTCGTATGTGCATTTCTCCCGCTGGCAAGACTCTATATTTTCGTTCATCTCATCTCTCCCTTGTCATTGTCCACAACGACGTCGGCCCGGCCCGCGTACGTGAGAAACCACATGAACAGGTCGGCCGAATCGTCATCGTGTCTACTCTTCCGGCTTCATGCCGACCGAGCGCTTGAGGCTTTCGGGAATCTCCACCGGCGGCTTGTCCGAGTCGGGGCGGCGGTCGTTGGACAGCCACACCGGACGAACCGGAGCCTTCTTGATCGGCGCGAAGATCGCCGCAAGTTCCTTCTCGTTCAGGGTCTCCTTGACCAGCAGCTGGCGGACCAGCTCGTCAAGAATCTCGCGGTTGTCGTTGATGATGGTCCATGCCTCGGTGTGCGCGGTCTCCACCAGCTTCAACACTTCGTCATCGATTACTTCAGCAGTACGATCGGAGTACTTGCGCGGCTGCAGACCATCCATCACAGTGGTCTGATCGTCGTCGGAACCCCACTTGATGGCGCCGAGCTTATCGGAGAAGCCGTATTCGATCACCATCGTACGGGCGATGCTCGTAGCCTTCTCGATATCGTTCGAAGCACCGGTAGTCGGGTCGTGGAAGACGATTTCCTCGGCGGTGCGGCCACCCATCGCGTAGGCCATCTGGTCGAGCAGCTGGTTGCGCGACTGCGAGTAGCGGTCGGAGGTCGGCATGACGGCGGTGTAGCCGAGGGCGCGGCCTCGCGGCAGAATCGTCACCTTGGTCACCGGATCGGTGTTGTTCAAGGCGGCGGCCACCAGCGCATGGCCACCCTCGTGGTATGCGGTGTTGCGCAGCTCTTCCAGAGCCATGCCCTTAGACTTGCGCTTCGGGCCGGCCTGAACGCGGTCGATGGCCTCGTCGATGGCGCGGTTGTCGATCAACTGGGCACCGGCACGGGCACACAGCAACGCGGCTTCGTTGAGCACGTTGGCCAAATCGGCACCGGTGAAGCCCGGCGTGCGCACGGCACCATATGCAGGTCGACGTCCGGTACGAACCGGCTTGCCCTTGGCCGTGCACCCTCAGAATTGCCTCACGGCCTTCCAGATCAGGCGCGGCCACACCTACCTGACGGTCGAATCGACCCGGACGCAGCAGAGCGGGGTCAAGCACGTCAGGGCGGTTGGTGGCGGCGATGATGATGAGGTTGGTGTCGTTGTCGAAACCGTCCATCTCGACGAGCAGCTGGTTCAGCGTCTGCTCGCGCTCGTCGTGGCCACCGCCCATACCGGAGCCACGCTTGCGACCCACGGCATCGATCTCATCGATGAAGATGATGGCGGGAGCGTTCTTCTTGGCCTCATCGAACAGGTCACGCACACGGGAGGCACCGAGACCGACGAACATCTCGACGAAGTCGGAGCCGGCCATCGAGTAGAACGGCACGCCGGCCTCACCTGCGATGGCTCGGGCCAGCAACGTCTTACCCGTGCCGGGAGGGCCGTACAGCAGCACGCCGCGCGGGATGCGCGCACCCAGCGCCTTGTACTTGGACGGATCCTTGAGGAAGTCCTTGATTTCCTCGACTTCGGCCACGGCCTCGTCTTCACCGGCCACATCGGCGAACTTGGTGGTGGGGGTCTGGCCCTCGAGCAGCTTGCCGCTGTTCTTCTTGCCGCCCATGCCGAGCATGCCGCCGGCACCGCCCATGCGGCTCATCAGCCACCAGAACAAGGCAAGGATGATGACGAACGGCAGAATCGAGGTGATGAGGTAGCTCATCACACTGGTCTGCTCGATATTCGAGGTCCAGCCCTTTTCGAGATCGCCGTTCTCCACGGCCTTGGCCACCTGTGCGCCCTGGGCGAAGGTGTAGTAGAACTGCACGTTCTTGCCGTAGTTGGTCACCTTGCCGGTGTCGGCGTTCTTCTTGGTGTAGTCATTCTTCAGCTCAAGGCGGACGACCTGCTTGTTGTCCGTGATCTCGGCGTATGTGGCCTTGCCTGATTGATCAGCGCGAAACCATCTTTAGTATCGATGGTTTTGGTGCCACCGCCGGCGAACATCTGGAACATCAGCACAACCATGACCACGAGCACGGCACCCCACAGCCAGGGGGACTGCCATATCGGGCGGTTCTCTTTGTTGCCTTTGCCATTGTTCCCGTTATTGCCATGGTTGAACGGGTTGGTGAACGGGTTGCCGTTGTTACGGTTGTTGTTCGGGTTCGGGTTATTGCCGTTACCCGGCCCTTGCGGGAAGCTCATGCTTGCACTCCTTGGTAGACGGACGGCTTGAGGACCGCGATCGAATCGAGGTTGCGGTAGCGTTCGTCAAAGTCGAGGCCGAAGCCGACGACGAACTCGTCCGGAATCTCATAGCCGGCGTACTTCACGTCAACGTCCACCTCTCGGCGGGAAGGCTTGCTCAGCAAAGCGAAGACTTCCACGGAAGCGGCACCACGACGTTTCAGTTCTGCGACCAGCCACGCGAGCGTGCGTCCTGAATCAACAATATCCTCCACAATCAAAATGTGCCGTCCGCGAACATCGGCGGACAAATCCTGCCTGACTGTGACCTCACCGCTCGACACTGTGCCCGAGCCATAGCTCGACAGGCTCATGAAGTCGATCTGTACAGGAATGCTCATGGCCTGGGTGAACGCGACCAGCGTATTCACGGCCCCTTTCAGCACCGCGACGAGCAGCGGATTCTTATCGCGGTAATCCTCGCTCGCGAGAGCAGCCATCTCGTGGATCTTGGCATCAATCTGTTCTTTGCTGACCAGCTCGTGGTCAATATCTTCCTCAACGTCAGCGATTCGCATGCGCTCCATCTTGGCACACGCGAATGACGTGTTTCTTGCGATTGGCTGAATAACCTCTGGGAAGTGAGACGCCGCCTTGCCCATGCCAATCGACGACCAGCCGGTCGATGGCGGCAATCTGGGCAGCACTGGCGTTCACACCGGCTTGGCTCAGCGCGTGAGCGATGACCCGCAACCGAATCGCCTCTGGCTCACGTGCAATACGTTTGACGCTGATCATCAGGCCGATGCATGGTCGAATCGTTGGTATCGCCTGCCACACAGCTCGTGGCGCATCGGTCGATACCGCTGCCGACGATGCCGGCCAATCAACTGCCGCAACCGCCTCCCCCATCACCTCGTCGGATCGCTGATCCAGATACTCCTTATCCATTCTGCCAACCGTGCGCTTTCGGCGAGATGGCGGGTGACATTGAATCCAGCGAATCGTTCGATGGCCGGCAGCAGGTCGTGACGCACCCGTGAGCGCAACGGATAGTCGTTCGGCAACTCGCCGTCTACCGCATCGCCATTGGTGGGGTCATCCCAATATTCCACACCTAAGTCTTCACAGATGCCGGTGGTTTCGGCTCGAGTAAGGGTAAGCAGTGGCCGCGCAAAAGTCGCGCCACTGCGTGTGAAGACCTGCGGCATGCCAGCCAACGCATCCACGCCTCGACTGCGCAGCAGGCCAATCAATACGGTTTCCGCCTGATCGTCCATAGTGTGGGCCAACAGCACGGCAATGGCACCCGATTCATGCGCCGCGGCGCACAGCTCGTCATACCGGGCCTGCCGTGCGGCCGCTTCGAGGCCCTCGCCGCGCGCCTGTACGGTTGCGTTGCGCAAGATGACCGGGCCCAGTCCCAACGCGCGGCAACGATCCGCGGCCTCGCTGGCGACCTGTTCGGAGCTGCCTGCAAGCCGTGATCCACAATCACGCACCGCAACGCACGCCCATGGACGTGCATACGATATGGCTCACCGCAGCCAGTGCCATCGAATCGCGCCCGCCTGAACAGGCCACGAGCACGAGCGGCGCATCGGCGGCAACGGCATGGTCCCCATGCTGCGCGAATTCGGGAGCCTGCACATCGCATAGTTCCACGGCACTCAGCGTTGCGCGGACCGCGCCTACGGCCTTGCGCAATCGTGCGGAATATGCCATGTACTCACCACCTTTTTTCTGGTTATAGGCACTCGTGCGTTTATGGACGTTTACGGCCTTTGTATCCCTTGATGGCCCTTGATGCCTCTTTACAGCCCCGCGAGCTTGGTGATAAACGAGTCGATGGCGCTACGCGCGGCGGCATAATCCTCAGGATTGTTGACCACCACGCAAACGACAACGCTCCCCCATTGGTGCGGGACACATTGCCGGCCATCGACGTAACCGTGCCGAGGCTGCCGGTTTTGACGCGCAGCAGACCAGCCACGGCATCATCCGTATACCGATCCTGCGCCGTGCCCACCAATCCCGCGATGGATAGACCTTCCGCACCAGCAGCACCGCTCTCGGTGGTCAGATTACGTTGTTGGACGGCCGCCAGCGTGCGTACGGTGAGCCGGGAACCGGGAGACAGGCCGGAGCAATCGGCCATGGTCAGACCGGATGTGTCGAGACCGAGATCGTTCAGAGTGGATTTGACCGCTTCCGTGCCGCCTTCAGGACTGTTTGTCGCTGATTTCGCCAAGGCGGTGAGTCTGCCGAACTCCTCGGCCAGCGTATTGTCCGAATGCCGCAACGTGTATGCCATGATTTCGGACAGTGTTGCCGAACTCACCGAAGACAAAGGCGTTTCGCCGGATGGAGCGGTGTTTGCCGTCACGTCTCCGGTAACGGCCACGCCGTTCGATTGGAGCAGTTCGGCGAATTTCGTGGCCACGTCGCTGGCGGCGTGCTGGGACAGTTCCGGGTATCCGGCCGAATCATCGGGGTCGGCCGGCGCAGGCGTATCGGCGGTGTATTGGCGGCCTCCATCAATCGCCATTGATGAGACCGGCGTGAAGTAGACGGTGTAGTCGCTTAAGACTGCGCCGCCTTCCGACAGACCTGCCGGAATGCGTGAGTCGCCGAATAGGGTGTCGTCGTACTCGAGATTGACGGAAGTGATGCCTCGCTGGGCGAGCGCGGCCACGGTGGCCTTGGCCAAGGTGTTCAGACCGGCACGTCCGTTGGTATGGTTGGCGTCAGAATCGCCTGCAGACAGCAGCATGTCGCCATTGCCTTTGAGGGTCAACGTATTGGTGCCGTCATCGGATTGGGTGAGGAACACTTGGGGTATCCAAGGTGGATGCCATATTCAGGGTGGATGAGGCGGCGAGCGCGGTCAGCGTTTTCAGTGTGGATGCAGGCTCGCGTGGAGTGTTCGACTCATGTTCGGCAGCGACGGTGCCTTGGGCGTCTTCAATGATCACCGACGTATCGTTTCCCACGCCTTGCGCGGACAGCATTCGTTGACCAGCGCAGAAGCGGCCGTGGAATCAATGGCCTTGTTCGCGTTCAAGGTGCCGGCGACGGTGCCGCCTGATTTGGCGGTGGCTGGATCGGCAAAAACCGGTGCGGCGACGGGCTTCAACGTCAATAATCCGGGGGCCACGTCGGTGATGTCGGCGGCGCAGTACCCCGCGAACAGGGCGATGGTGGTCAGTGCGGAAATGATGACGGTCAGTGTTCGGCGATGCGATCGTTGGGTCCGCCGTTGCGCTTCACGCCGCTGACGGCGTGATACCGCTGTAGATACCATCGTGCTCCTTATGCCAAGGCGATCATTTCTGCAATGAGGCGAACGAGTCGAGTGTTGCCACAATCGAGAGCATTCGCGCATCCATCAGCTTACCGCCCAGCCATGTCCCGAGTGCCAGAATGCCGATGCCATTGGCCAGCGCGACCGGAATAATCGCCAGCCACATGCCGCCTTCGGCTCCTGTCAGCAGCATGACCAGCGCCACGATGCCAGTGGGCAGCATGAGCAGCAGGCTGCCAAGCATGTAGACGAACGGGAAGAAGCCTTGGGCCATGGCGCGGCCTTGAGGCGCGGAGAACGGCTTGTCCATTGAGGCGACCGGGTACATCAGCACACAGGACGTGACTTCGGCCACGCCCAGGCCGCTCAAGGCGACGCCCATGCCCACGGCGAGGAAGATCAGCCGGTGACGAGGTCATCGGGCTGCGCCCAGCGGCCGGTCAGTGCGCCGACCAGCACGATGCCGGCGAGATAGAGCAGCACCATGTAAACGACCATGATGCCGACGTAGACGCGTACGCGGCCGATTCTGTCGGTCCGGCCACGCACGCCGGCGATGACTTCCATGGTGAAGCCGCGGCCGTCATATGCGAGCCCGTTGCTTTCCACGACGGACATGAACCAGCCGCACCAGATCAGCGACTGCCAGACGACCGCGCTGATGCCGTGTGCTGGAAGGCGAAGATGATCAGGAACAGGACCGGCATGGCGAAGGTCATGGCTTGGCGGGGGTCTCGTTTGAGATAGGTGATCAGGCGTGCGGAAACCGCGCCGGATGCCGAATCGGGCATCCATGCGAATGCGCCGATGCCTTTGGCGGTCTCGGACGGACTGTTTGCGCCGATGGTGAGCCGTTCATGCCTCAGACACCAAGTGCATACGGCGAAGCAGACGATCCATGTGACGGCAAGGATGGCGATGCGGGCGATCAGCACCGCCCAAGCTCCGGTAAGCGCGTCGAACGGCAGTTGGAAGGCCGCACCGAACGGCGTCCATGCGGCGATGGCGGTCGCCGCGCCCCAGGTCTCGGTGTTGAGGCTGAAGCTATGCCGGAGTTGACCAGAATGTTCGGCAACTGGCAGATGATGACGAAAGTCAGCACGATGAAGATGTAGAACGCGCCTTTGCCGCGTTTGCTGGTCACCAGCGTGGTGGATAGGGCGATGACCAGTTTGGAGATGCTCATCATGGTGATGACGGCCAGCACTGCGGCGAGGAGGGAACTGATGATTACGGCTGGTCCCATATGCCGATAGGCCAGTGTCCAGAGCATCAGTGAGGCCACGCCAGTAAGGGAGGGGATGCCGGACAGGCCGGAAAGCAGCAAGCCGAATTGCAGGTTGCGGTCGCGATGCCGTAGATCGCGAATTTGCGTGGGTTCATGGTGGAGCCTTCGCCAAGCATCATGAGCTGGATGAAGCCGATGAAGATGGTCATGGTCGCGCCGACCAGCACGACGACTATGTTGACGATGCCTCCGGGACCAAGGATGTTCAGCGGAAAGCCATCCGCGTTCACGGTGAAGGGCGGCAGTATGCCGATGAACCATGCGAGCACGCCGGTGCCGATGATGGTGCCGGCCGCGAGTACAGCGGAAAAGACATAGGCGACGGTCTGCCACGCCGATTTTCGCAGGGTGGCGAGCGTGAGCGTCCAGCGCAGGCGGACCAGGGTGATGGCGCTGCTGATCATCGGCGGGCCTCATCGGTGGGTATGGCGGGCGTGGCGGTTGTAAGCGGAATGGGCTGGACCGGCTGGACCGAAGTTGGTGCTTGGGCTTGGGCTTGCCCGCCGTCGAGCCATGCGAGATGGGCGGCTTCGTGACGGCCGCCGACCAGTTGCAGGAAGCGGTCTTCGAGTTCTTCGCCGGCGGCGACCTCGTCCACCGTGCCGGCCGCGCACACCAGACCGTTGTTGATTACGGCCACATGCGTGCACATCTTTTCGACCAATGCCATCACGTGCGAAGAGATAATCACCGTGCCGCCGGTCTTCGCGTATTCGATGAGGATGTCTTTGAGGTTGGCGCTGGACACCGGGTCCACGGATTCAAACGGCTCATCCAAGACCAGAATGCGCGGGCTGTGAATCATCGCGGAGGCCAGGCAGATCTTCTTGGTCATGCCGGCCGAGTAATCGGTGACCATCGTGTTGGCGGCCCCGGCCAAGTCGAAAGCATTGAGCAGGTCCTGGGCGCGACGCGTGGTCTCCTCGCGGCTCATGCCGCGCAGCATGCCGGAGTAGACGAGCAATTGCAAACCGGTCAGTCGGTCGAAGATCTGGTCGGGCTGGGGCATGACGCCGATCATGCGCTTGGCCGTGTTCACGTCGCTCCACACGTCATGGCCCAAAATCATGGCGGTGCCGGCGTCCGGTACCAATAGACCGGTCACCATATTGAGCGTGGTGGTTTTGCCGGCGCCGTTGGGGCCTACAAGTCCATAGAACGAGCCGACCGGAATATCGAGCGCGAGTCCGTTGACGGCGATCTTCCGGTCGAAGTGCTTGAACAGGCCGCGAATGGACACCGCCGCATTCGGATTCGGCGGCCATGCTTGTGGCTGCGGTTGCGACGGCTGTGCAGGCGCGGGGGCGGCGGCTGGCATCATCGGCGGCTGAAATCCGACATTCCTTTGAGTATTGTCTAAGCTCATACATCCACTCTACCCCACCAGTCAACCCTCAGCGAAGCAAACCCCGGGTTGCTGTTGGATTGCCCCGCTGAGCGGCTCCGGACTAGCGGACTCGGTCAACCCTTATGCGCGATGGGCTTCCACTGGGCTTTGGCGAAGATGGCCTGGAAGGAGATCGGCACGTAGCTGAGTATGTAAATCGGGAAGCTGAGCACATAGGCGAGCAGCTCCTTGTTCGTGGCACCGATCTGTCGCGCTCGACAATGATGGTCAATGCAGCCAATGCCATCAGGCCCAACACCGATGTGATGATGCCGCTGGACCAACCGGCAGCGATTGCAGCTGGCTCGACCAACTCACGAAGCCACACGCGGCGAACAGCAAGCCCATCACCGCGCGAATCACGCCCAACACGGTAAACGGACACAGCATCAAGGTGAAGTCGATGCAGGAGAAATCACGTTCGCGAACCGCGCGTTTCAGCAATGCCGAGCCATAATAACGGAATACCTGCAGGAATCCCTTGCTCCAACGCAAACGCTGACGCCAACTTTGCGAGAAGGTAACCGGCTGCTCGTCGTAGAGGATCGCAGTACCGCAATAGCCGATGCGGTCGCCATGCAGAATCGAATCCATAGTGAATTCAAGATCTTCAGTGAGCAGATGGAACTTCCATCCCTTGTTCCGCTTCATCACCTCGCGGGAGAACATGAATCCCGTACCGCCCACATGGCAAGAGGAACCGAGAATCATACGCGAGTTAGACAGGAATCGCGATTCACGGATGAACCACAGCGCAGAACCAGAAGACACCCAGTTATCCGCCAGATTCACCGAATTACGGTAGCTGGTCAGAATCTTGAATCCGGAGCAGAACGCCTTGTTCATTTCCTCGAAGTAATGCTTGTCCAGCTTGTTATCGGCATCGAACACGAAGTAGGCCTCATAATCATCGGCCACACCGATGTCGAGCATATGCCCCAACAGATACGTCAGCGCATATCCCTTGCCAACCAGTTCAAGATTGTGGCGTTCCACCACATGGCAGCCCAAAGACCGCACCACGTCGGCGGTGTTGTCGGTGCAGTTGTCGGCCACCAGCCAGATGTCGATGAGGTCGGACGGGTAGGTCTGATCGCGAATCGACCCAACAAGGTTGCCGATCACGTTTTCTTCGTTGCGCGCGGAGATCAGTACGGCATACCGGTTGGTCATCGGGCGTCGGGGAAGCGCACGGGCTTGGCGAACAGGGACATCACGATGCACAGTCCCTGATATATCATGCCGGCACCACCGACGATTACCAGAAGAATATCGAGTACGGAAAGCAGGGTCATCAGCGCCACCCCGCCCTAGGATTGCTGGAGGCAGATTGATCAGACTGCTTGGTTTGCTTGCGTTGCTTGGGCTGCTCAGACTGCTGCGTATCCGCGGCACCACGCTGCGGAATCGCCACGGTGGCGGAATCGTCCAAATCGGATTCTTTCGTCTCGTGTGGCGGAATCGCATAGATCTGTTCCTGCAGCAAACGCAGTTCCTCATTCATCGGCACACGGCTGGTGGACCCCTTGGCCGCACGCGGCATGTGTTCGCCGATCGGCTGCAGCACATGCTCGCCGAACGCTTCGGACGCCTCGACGATCTTGGACTTCTTCTCCGGAGTCGGATCGTTCATCAGTGGTGAGTCAATCAGCTCATAGCGCTTGGTGTACGCACGGAAGATGGCCTGCAGCGATGCGGTGACCGGCAGCGCTAGGAACGCGCCAAACGCGCCGAACAGCGAGCCGAACGCCAGCACCGCGAGGAAGGCGACGGCCGCGTTGATATCCATCGTGCGCTGCGAAATCCTCGGCGAGAGAATCAGGTTCTCGATCTGCTGGTAGACGATGATGAACACCAGCACCGCCACGGCGTACGTCCATCCGCGGTTGCCCCAAGCGAACAGCACCGGCAGCGCGCCGCCGATATAGGTGCCGACCGTGGGGATGAACTGGGATACCACGCCGCAGAACAGGGCCAACGGCAGCCAGTAGGCACATGCAGAATCTCTAAGAAGATGGCAGTGCAGGTGGCGTTGATCAACGCCAGAATCGAACGGGAGAACAGGAAGGACGAAATCTGGCCTTGGGCCACGGTCCACACCAACAGGAATCGGCGCTGCGTGTTGGGAGCCAGCCACTGGCAGAAGGAGCGGCGCAGTTTGGGGCCGGCGGCGGAGATGTAATACGTGGTCATGACCACGGTCATGAGTTCAGCAGGAAGGAGAACAGGCCGCCCACCGTACTCATGGCGGTACCGGCAAAATCGGTGACCCACGAGTCTGGATATTGTTGAAGAT
>ENA-OQMZ01000190-OQMZ01000190.1-human-gut-metagenome-genome-assembly--contig:-NODE-190-length-26862-cov-3.680045_pt1 | contig 26862 bp, 35 predicted proteins | sample MGYA00242621_ERZ504862 | MGnify/ENA primary metagenome ERZ504862 (study PRJEB26092, sample SAMD00036393) | human gut metagenome | host: Homo sapiens | study: EMG produced TPA metagenomics assembly of...
CACCGACAGCACGACGGTGGCCAAATCCCACGGCGGCAGCCCGCTCATGTCCAAGATCACCGGTTGCGGCTGCTCGCAGGGCGGCGTGCTGGCCGTGTACGCCTGCGCCGCCGACCCGTTTACGGCAGCCATCTGCGGCACCGCCGTCTACAACGTGGCCGGCACGCGTGCCGCCGCTGTCGCCGATGCCCCGGCAAGCTTTAAGGTCGCCTTTATCGACGAGCTCTACCGCGCAACCGCCCAAGACATCGCCGATAACCGACTCGAGCTCGAGGAGGCATAGGCCATGTCCGAGCCCGTAACCAATGCCAGCATGAACACGCTCGTCGCCGTGGCCATCGCCCCGTGCGGCACCGGCGATGAACTGTCCGCCGAGGTCGCCGAGGTCGTGCGCGTCATTCGCGAGAGCGGCCTTCCCAACCGCACCACCTCGATGTTCACCGAGATCGAGGGTGACTGGGACGAGGTCATGCAGGTCGTGCGCGACGCAACCTTTGTGTTGGCGAGCAAGGGCATCCGCACCGAAGTCGTGCTCAAAGCCGATATTCGACCCGGATTTACCGACACCATGACCGGCAAGCTCGAGCGCATGGAAGCACAGATCAAAAAGCAGGAGGAAGCACGATGAGCATCCGCGACAACCTTGATATCTCGGCCTATCTGGTACTCGGCCCCGAAAACACGCTCGGGCGTCCCGTGGGCGATGTGGTGGCCCAGGCGCTCGACGCAGGCTTTACCTGCATCCAGGTGCGCTCCAAGGTGGCAAGTGCCCGCGAGATCATCGCGCTGACGGGCGACGCCGCGCAGGCAATCGCACAGGCCGGCAAGACCGATCAGGTCGCCCTGCTGATCGACGACCGCCTGGACTGCGTACTCGCCGCGCGCGAGCAGGGCATCGCTGTCGACGGCGTGCACGTTGGCCAGAGCGATATTCCCGTCGAGGTCTGCCGCAAACTTTTGGCCCCGATGCCATTGTGGGCCTTTCGGCCCGTTGCGAGGAGATGCTCGAGTACGTCAAGACCGCCGACATGAGCCTGGTCGACTACCTGGGCATCGGCCCGCTCCACGAGACCGAGACCAAGCGCGACTGCGGACGCGCGGCCGACGGCTCTATCATCACCAAGAGCTTTGAGGACTTGGCCGCACTCCACGCGGCAAGCCCCGTGCCCATCGTGGTGGGCGGCGGCGTCAAGACGGCCGACCTGCCACAGCTCAAGGCCACCGGCGTCGATGGCTTCTTTGTGGTGAGCGCCGTCTGCAGTGCCGACGACCCCTACGCCGCCGCCAAGGAGCTCGTCGATACCTGGCAGCAGGCATAGGCTCAAGCCGAGCAGCCGATTCGCAGCCTCATATCTTCAGCGATGGAAAGCGCATCCCAGTTTGGACCTCCATTCCGGGATGCGCTTCCCGCCGAGATGGCGGCAGCAGCCTCTACCCTGCCAGATATGTCTCCAGTGCCGGCAAGGTTGCCTCCGCATCGCGGCGGCCGATCTGATAGATGCGTTCGAGTTCATCGGGCTCGCGGCACAGCGACGGCACCTTCACCGATTCGCTCGGCCGCACCACAAAGATTTCGCCGGCAGCCTCGCGACGCGCCAGGTCATCGAGCGTAGCATTGTAGACCTCATGCCGATGCTCAAGCGCCGCGACAAACTCCGGGTAGTGACGGAACACGCGCCGCAGCATGGGCATCACGCTGTTGGGCTGCTTCACAAAGCCCGCCGGCTGCGTGAGTACCACGATATTGCGGTCATACCCCTGCGCAAACAGCCATGCACTGGGAATAGAATCAGCCACGCCACCATCCAGATACTTATGCCCGTCAATAGCAACGGGACGCGTCGCCACGGGAATCGCCGACGATGCCCGGATCCACTCGATATCCCTCTCGTCGCCATAGGGCAGGTCGTGGTAGACGGCCTTGCCCGTCTCGATATCGGTGCACACGCACGTAAACCGCATAGGACAGGCGCGATACGCCTCCAAGTCAATGGGATCGCGCTCGATAGGCACCTCGTGATAGGCAAAATCGGCATTGAACATATCGCCGGTCCGCAGCCAGCTTGCTACACCCGCATAGCGCTTATCGGCACAATAGGCCTTGTTATAGCGAATGGCACGGCCGATCTGGCGCGATTTAAAATTGTAGCCAAACGCCGCGCCCGCCGAGACGCCCACCATATGGTCGCAGGTCAAACCGTGCTCCATCCAAACGTCGAGCACGCCCGCCGTATACATACCGCGGTAGCCGCCTCCCTCGAGCGCGAGCCCCACCGTGCGCGTCATAGTTGACTGTGCCATGCGACCATCTCCATCCCCACAAATTCAAACGGAACAAGTATACCCGTCAACATATACCGCCCCAGTCGCATTTTTATCGAACATCGCATCATCGCGCTGCCGTTTGTCGAATAATAGCCACCCACAGCATGTGTACCCCTATATAATTTTGCACTGTTGTTTATACTACTCAGCAGTTATCAACAGCGAACATTAGCCGGCAAAGTAACCCAACAACGCAGCAAGGCGGGGGCCTGGATACACGCAAAACGCTGAGCAACGATGCGTGTACACAACGAGCTCGCCCGACGCAATCCGCTCCGACTTCAGAAAGCCGCTTAGAACATGGATACTGTCAGCAATTACACCGAAACGCTCGAAAAGACCGTCCGTGACCTTCTCGAGCGTCAGGAGGATCTGATCAGGACCGCCTTTACCGACCAGCTTACCGGGCTTGGCAACCGTGGCGGCTTTGCCCGTTCCCTCGAGGAGCTCTGGGAGCAGGACACCCCCGTTACCATGGCGTTCATCGACATCGACAATCTCAAGCACTGCAACGACGTCTTTGGGCATGACGAGGGCAACCGCTATATCTTGCAGGTAAGCCTCTATCTCAAACTGTATATGAAAGTGGACGAGGCGGCGTTTCGCATAGGCGGCGACGAGTTTGCCATCCTATCTACGATTGCGACCGAGGACGACCTCGCCGAGCGTCTGGAACACTGCCGAACGATCCTGCTCAAAAACAACGATTCCGAGATGCCCCACTCGTTTAGCTACGGAGTGGCACACGCCGACCCCGCCCTGGGCGAAGCTCCAATCGCATGACACTCGATGCCGACCATCGCATGTACGACTACAAGCTACGTCATGCTATGCACCTCGATCGGCGCAATATCACGCAAGTCCACGCCGACGACTTCGAAATAAGCGATCGCATTTTTGACGCCTTTTCGATGCTCAACGAGGGCCGTTATTTCTTTATCGAGAACTTGGACAAGGACCGCACCCTTTGGTCGCAAGGTGCCTTGCGCGATCTCGGTCTTCCTTCGGAGCACATAGACAGCTGCCGCGATTTCTGGAAGACGCGCGTCCATCCCGATGACCTCGAGGCCTACGCCAACGACATCAACCAGATCTTTAACGGCTCCAAACACCGCCGCGTCATGCAGTACCGCATGCGCAATGCCGCGGGTGACTACGTTCTCTGCCGTGCTCGCGGGTTTCGCATCGACGGCGACGGAAATGTCCCCTCGCTCTATGTCGGCGAACTCGTCAACCACTCGCTTGCCGAAACCGTCGACGCCGCCACAGGCCTCGGAACGCAGCGCATGCTGGTCAACGCTATCGATGCCTGCCGTCGCGACCGCTGCGAGACGGGCTTATAGCGGTGCGCATTCGTGGCACGGCGAATCTCAACGAGCTCTACGGGGCCGAGGCTGTCGACAACATGCTTGCCGAATACGCAGGCCGCATGCTGTCGATCACCCGCGGCAGAAGCCGGGTCTTCCGTTCACGAAGCGTCCAGTTCGTCGTGCTCAGCAACGATTTGGACCATGAGCATTCGAGCAACTGACCCGCCACCTTAAAGAGGCTGTTTTCGCTCCTGTTCAAATCGCGGGCGACACCATTACTCCCGTCTGCCTTGTCGTCCCGGCCTTTTACGAGCAGTTAACCCATCAAGCGACCGCCGTTTTAGGCGAACTCGACCGTCGCCTTCGCACGGCCGGCGGGCTTGTTCCCAACGACAGCCTCCCCATACCCGAGGCGGAGCGCAAAAGCGCCATCGCCGAACGTATCGACTCGCTCACGGGCCTCTATCGACCCAGCGAGTTTATGCGGCGCGCCAACGCATTTCTCGAGGCAAGGCGCGACGACACCTGGTGCATCGCCACCGTCGACATGGGTCACATGCGCCTGTTTAATGAATGGCACGGCCAGGCCGAGGGCGACCGCGTACTCGCCGATGTGGGCACGGTCCTCAAGGACATCGAGAATGCCGATATGGGCGTCGCAGGTACTGGGGCCAAGATGACTTTTGCGTACTCATCCCCTTTAAGCACATCACCGTCCATCAAATCTACAACCGCGTTCGCGAGGCAGTAGCCAGGCATGATGACGGCGTAGGTTTTGGCCGTCCATGGGCATTTACCCCATCGACTCCAATGAGGAGATCACCATCGATGCGCAGGCAAAGGCCATGTTTACCAATCGACGCGCCAAAAACGACTTCAAGGAGCGCATTGCTATTTTCCGCCCCGAAGAATATGAACACGAGATTGCGTTCCACCGCACGCTGACCGAGTTCCAGTACGCGCTCTCAAATGGCCGCATCACGTACTACCTGCAGCCCCAGGTCGATATGGAAACCGGCGAGATCATTGGCGCCGAGGCACTTACGCGCTGGATTGACAAGGACGGCTCTCTCATTTCGCCCGCAACGTTTATCCCCGCACTCGAGGAAAGCGGCTTTGTGGTGACGCTCGACAAGTACATTTGGCAGGGTGTCGCCATATGGCTTCGCGAGCGTCTCGATCGCGGTCTTCGCGTGGTTCCGGTCTCGCTTAATGTGTCTCGCGTGGACATTCTTGCCTGCGACGTTGCCGAGCATATGGGATCGCTCGCCGCCCAATACAACCTGCCGCCCGAGCTCATGCGCATCGAGATCACCGAGACGGCTTATACGGGAGAGTCCGAAGCCGTGGACAAACTGACAGCCGACTTGCACACCCGCGGCTTCTCGACCTATATGGACGATTTTGGCACCGGTCAGTCCACGCTCGCGATGCTCAAGAACGTCAACGTCGACGTCATCAAGCTCGACCGAACCTTTGTGCCCACCGACCGCGATCAAGGCCGCAGCGCGCAGATCGTGTCATCGATGCTCGAGATGGCGCAGTCGCTCCATCTGCCCATTGTAATCGAAGGCGTCGAGACAGATGAGCAGGCGAACATGCTACGCCACATGGCGCCCGCTACGCTCAGGGTTTCCTCTACTACCGCCCCATGCCGGCGAAGGATTTTGAGGCATTGCTCGATGGTGGCAATAACAACTGATACGCTCGCGCGCAAAACGCCACCGCCGAAGGGGGCATTTGTCTCCATTAGCTAACTTATATCCCCAGTTCAAACCGAATTGGGGATATGATACAAACCGTTGTTCCCCCAAGGAGGTTATCCATCATGAACGAGTCGTACCGCCTGGGCGAGCAATCGATTATTGCCTATCTTCAGCGACTTGCGAATGGCATCTCGACCGCCGAACTCGATGTTGCCGCGCTGCCTGCTGAGCTACGCGCCGTTGGTGAGCAACTGCAAAAGACGCATGCTATCCTGCAACAAGAGCGCCAGCTGCTTGAGCGCAACGCCTATATCGACCCGCTCACCAACTTGGGCAACCGCAGCGGACTCGACCGTCACGTCGAGCAGCTCTGGCGCAAAGGCGATCCCTTCACCTGCGCCTATATTGACATCGACCATCTCAAGCATTGCAATGATAGGTTTGGCCACGCCGAAGGCAATCGCTATATTCTGAGCATCTGCCGCACGCTCTCCGAAACCATGGAGCACGATGAGATGCTGTTCCGTATCGGTGGAGACGAGTTTGTGCTTATCTCGCTCTCCGCAAACGAGACTGAACTCGAGCAGCGCTTGGAGCAGGTGCGTGCCGGGCTGATCGAGGCGAGCTCAGGTGGCAAGGCGCCCATGATCGCCAGCTTTAGCTTTGGCTGCTCGCGCGTCGATCCACTTGCCGGCGACACGCATCGCCAGATGACGATGGATGCCGATCGCAAGATGTATCGCTATAAGCTTATGCATCGTGTACAGCAACCGAAAGACAATGACGCACTACAACGCCCAATCGTCGATCAGCTTCCCTGCAACGACCGGGTGTTCCAAGCAATCTCCATGAGCTCCGAGACGCGCTATCCGTTCATCCTTAACCTCGATACGGGCGAATCGCAATGGTCGGTTAACGCCGTGCGCGATTTTGACCTGCCCTCCAGCACCCTTTTAACTCGGTCGACATGTGGCTCGCCCGCGTTCATCCCGAGGACCGCGACAACGTACGCGCCGAGCTCGACATGGTGATAAACGGCACGTGGCACTTCCACTGCATGCAGTATCGCGTCATGAATACCGCCGGAAAATACGCGCTTTGCGACTGCACGGGTTACCGCCTGGACGGCACCGATACCGAGCCCAACATGTATGTGGGCATTGTCACCAACCGAAGCTTGGCAGATACGACCGATTCCGTGACCGGTCTGGGCGATATCCACGCCCTGGTCAACGCCATTGGCGAGATGCGTCGCGTGGCACGAAACGCGGGCTTGATCGCCATTAAAATCGACGAAATCGCACAGGTCAATGCCCGCTTTGGCTTTGATGCAGGCGACCGCGTTTTGGCAGAAAGCGCCGCCTGCCTCATGGATTGCTCGCGCGGCAAGGGTCGTCTGTTCCGCTCGACCGGACCGATGTTCGTGGCGCTCTTTGACGAGCTTGATCCCGAAGAGACCGACGCGGTTGCAGACGGAATCGAACGGTTCTTGGGATCGCCCGTGCTCCTTGGCTCATTTGAATATCAGCCGCCCCTTCGCGTGGCGACGCTTCATCTGGACGCCGTCGACCGACAGCCCGTTTCCATTTTGAACGAACTTAATGCGCTGATTAAAGAGGCGCCGCAGGTACCGGGCACCAAGCTGGACTAGCGTTATGGGGCGCATGATGGTTAATTCCGATCTCAGGCGAACACATCGGGCAAATAGGTCGTACCCGCAGTTAGCCGAACGTCCCCGCAGTCCCTCCCGGGGCCCGGGGGCACCGTTTCGATACTCTTGGTTTACTTTGCCTGATGCAAATAAGTGCTCAACAAGATAGAACCTATCCCCCGCCACGGATATGCCCTCGAGTAAATCTGTTAAGCAAAGCCTATCAAATTCTATTGACAATTGGCTGCATTGGTCCATTTTGTCGTCCAGCCATTTCCGCTGGCTATCGCCTCATAAACACAAACCTAACGAGCCGCACGAACGACAAAGAGGCCAAGCTGAACAGAAGTAGAACCAAAACTTCAAAAACGCTGGTATTCCAATCGCGTACCCAGCCCTCTACCGCCCACAAGAAAAACAGCAGCCCCATCCATAACGTCACAGAAGAAATCAGCTTTGCGTAAGGGCGTATATCAATCTCGCTCTCCCTTTTTGTGACATCATATCCAGCAATTGAGCAGAGCCATCTTCCTCTTCGGTATTGGATTGAAAGGACAATCAAGGCAATCGAAGTCATCAAGCAAACAGCATCCTCTGTTTCCATAGAGTTTCCTTTGCTTTCCATCCTAGTTACGCATTCACAATCGAATCAAACCAAGTATGAATTACTCGATAGCAACCGCCTTAGTATAAACCATAGCCGCCGCAGCAGCCCGCCTTCCAAGGCTCAAAGCTCGCCATCGAGGGCGACCCGCCCAGACCCCTTACAATCTGCTCGCACGAGGCCCCGCACTCCAACATCCTCTGGACCGTATCCCGCTCGTACCTGGTGAGCGTGCCTGCCGTGGGCCCTCGGGGCCGGCATCGTGCCCCACGCCATCTGCCCGCTCGTGCGATAATCCTCTGCAGAAGTCACCGACAGCAGAGGGAGTTTGTGATGAAGGTTCTTTTGGTCAATGGCAGCCCCAAGGCAAACGGCAACACGGCCCGCGCACTCGCCGAGGTCGCCGAGCAGCTCAACGTCGAGGGCATCGATACCGAGATGTTTCAGCTGGGCGCCAAGCTATTCGCGATTGCATCGGTTGCGGCCAGTGTGGCAAACTCGATTGCCGCTGCACCTTTGACGACGACGTGGTCAACAAGCTGATTGCCGCCGCCGAGCAGGCAGACGGCTTTGTCTTTGGCTCGCCCGTCTACTACGCGCACCCCAGCGGACGCATCCTCTCGGCTCTCGACCGCGCATTCTATGCCGGCAGCAAGGCCTTTGCGCACAAGCCGGGCGCCGCTGTCGCCGTTGCCCGTCGCGGCGGCACGTCGACCACGTTCGATGTGCTCAACAAGTACTTCACCATCAACCAGATGCCCGTGGTAGCATCCACCTACTGGAACAACGTCTTTGGTGCCATGCCGGGCGAGGCCGCCCAGGACGCCGAGGGCCTTGCCACCATGCGAAACATCGGCAAAAACATGGCCTGGCTCCTGCGTTGCATCGAGGCGGGAAAGGCCGCCGGCATCGAAGCGCCCCAGGCCGATCGCGCTAGGACCAACTTCATCAGGTAGAACGGCGGAACATAGATATGAATATTCAAATTTTCGGGACTAAGAAGTCCTTCGATACCAAGAAGGCCCAGCGCTATTTTAAGGAGCGCCGCATTAAGGTGCAGTTTATTGACCTTAAGGAAAAAGAGATGAGCAAGGGCGAGCTCACGAGCGTGATGCAGGCGGTCGGCGGCATCGACAAGCTGCTCAACCCCAAAGCCAAGGACGAGGAGACGCTCGCACTCATCCAGCACCTCACCCCCACCAGCGCTTTGATAAGCTGCTCGAGAACCAGCAGGTTCTGCCGAGCCCATCGTGCGCAACGGCAAAAAGGCCACCGTCGGTTATTGTCCGACGTGTGGGGAGCCTGGGAGTAGCCTGTGTTATTTGTCGGCGCGTGGGTATAAGAGCAGGCGTTTGGCATAAGATTCAACTGTAAGCCATGTCTAACAAAGGAGGCACATGCCCAACAAACCCGTGAAGATCATCATGCTTACCGGATACCTCGGTGCCGGCAAGACCACGCTGCTCAACCACATCCTCGCCAACGACGGCGGCATCCGCGCCGCCGTGATCGTCAACGATATCGGCGAGATCAACGTCGACGCCAGCCTCATCGCCGACGGCGGCCTTTCCGAGACCGACGACCTTATCCCGCTCACCAACGGCTGCATCTGCTGCACGCTTTCGGACGATCTGCCAACCAGCTGCAGGCATCGCCGATTCGGGCAAGTTCGACTACATCATCATGAGGCCTCGGGTATTTGCGAGCCCACTCCCATCGCCTACACCATCTCGAGCTTCTGCGACGAGGCCAAGGTGGGGCGGGCGAGCCCCAAAGCTCGCGCTCGCGAACAATCGCTGGCGGTCGAGGTCGACTGCGCCCGCATGTACGACGAGTTCAACGGCGGTCGCGACCTGCTAGCCGAGGATATCGACGAGGACGACATCGAGAGCCTGCTCATCCAGCAGATCGAGTTTTGCTCCACGCTGATTCTTAATAAGACTGACACCGTCACCCCCGAGCAGATTGCCGAGCTCAAAGCCATCGTGCGCAGCCTGCAGAAGGACGCCGTGATTGTCGAGGCTCAAAACGGCGAGGTCCCCATGGAGGAGCTGCTCGATACCGACCGCTTCGACTTTATGCGCGCCTACAACTCCGCCGCTTGGATCGAGGCCATGGAGCATCCCGAGGAGCACGATGACCCCGAGGTGCTCGAATACGACATCGAGACCTTTGTGTACTCGCGCCGCAAGCCGTTCGACCTGCAGAAGTTCACCGATTTTGTTGAGCAGGAGTGGCCCGACGAGGTCATCCGCGTCAAGGGTCCGCTGTGGCAGACCGGCAATCCGGACATGTGCTACATGTTTGAGCAGGCCGGCCACCAGATGCGCCTGATGGAGAACGGTCTGTTTGTCGATTCTGCGCCCGAGGGCGAGAAGCAGAAGATTATCGACGAGAACCCCGAGATCATGCAGATTTGGGACGACGAGACGGGCGACCGCATGACGAGCCTGTGCATCATCGGCCGTCATATGGACAAGGACGCGCTCATCGCCGCGCTCGATGCCTGCCTGACCGACTGGCACCGCGCCTAGCTATCGAAGCGAGCATTTTCTGCCCACGTAACCGCCAAACCACCACGAAGGTGCCTGTGTCCCCTTCGTGGTGGTTTTTCATTCTGAGCCAAGGAGATTCATGTTCAATATCGTGCTGTATGCGCCCGAGATTCCGGCCAATACGGGCAATATCGGCCGTACCTGCGTGGTCACCGGTACCCGCCTGCATCTGGTGGAGCCGCTGGGCTTTTCGCTCGATGACAAGACGATACGTCGCGCCGGCCTGGGCTACTGGCAAAACTTGGACGTGACCACCTATACCGGCTGGAAGGATTTCCTGGCGTGCAACGGCCTCTCCTCCGCCGACGAGCGCCTGCATCTGCTGACCAAAAAGGCGCGCCGAACCTATGCGCAAAGTACCTACCGCGACGGTGATTATTTGGTCTTTGGCAGCGAGAGCTCGGGCATTCCCGAGCCACTGCTTGCCGCGGCGCCCGAGCGCTGTGAGCGCATCCCGATGCTGCGCGATTGCGACTCACTCGATAACGCCGAGGCTTGGGAAGCCCACGAGGAATCGCTCGGACATACCGAAGACAGCCACGAGGCCATCCTTCGGCAGGATATCTGCGGCAACTTCGTCAACCCGGACGACTACCGCATCAGCGCACTCAACCTCTCCAACAGCGCCGCCATCGTCCTCTACGAGGCCCTGCGCCAAACAGGCTTTCCGGGAATGTGACAAAGGGACAGTCTCGTTGTCATATCGGACAATTGTCACATTGACACCCTTCAAACGAAATCAGCGATGCCCGCTATTGCAACGTAAGGCATCGCGATAGCGGGCATTCAGCTGAATCAGTAATTTGATTTCAAAGGTAGATATTAATCTTCGAATTCGACATTGACCCTTACGTCTGAACCACAGAACGTCGACACCTGCTTTTTCACCAGTTTTACTGCACGTTCATCAGATTTTTCCAGCATGCCACTTTCTTGAACCTTTTGCCTCTGGTCCTTATCAGCCTGCTGAAGCAATTTATTTAAATCGTCCGTACTGACCTGATTCCAATTAAGAAAACCATTGTCCTCAACGTACTTTTTAAGCGAGTTCGGATCCGTTGACAACGTCACGATCTCGGAATGCGGAAGCGTAACATTAACAGATTTTATTACCGACTCGTTGTTTTTCGAACGATGGACTTTGACCTTCAGGTTCTCATCGTCTACGTTCAGGCCGATATCCGCCTTGCCATCGATTGTCGCTACATATCGCTTAGTAGTAAATGGGTTGTTAAAACCAAACAGATTCCCTGCATCGTCAATATATAGAACCTGAGTAAAATCGTATTCGTAGGTAAGCAACTTCGTTACCGGCTTAATTTCTTCCCGAATCGAATCATCGCTTATAACGGTCTGATCGCGCATCAACCACAGGTACACGCAGCCGCCGCAAGCTGCAATCAAGCCTAACGCCAATAGGGCGACAATTATCTTCTGGCCAATTGTTTTAAACGGATTGGAAACGCTCATTTAGCCCTTGTCCTCCAGTTGTCCTCAGGGTAATTACGGACTCAATTCATTTATATTGGGTTTTGATGTCAACCAATTCAGAAAGGAAGGACTTAAATCCAACATAATATAAATACACATTCATACGTTAATTTAATACCTATTCTGCTGCACGTAACTTTAGAAAGATTGGGGCACAGACCATAGGCCGGCACCCCAATCCATACATAGGCATCATAACGCGTTGATCATTCGATCATATGCCCATGTTAATCAACTGAAACGCTGACGTCCATCCGCTGATTCTCGGTCGCTATATCCGATCATCAGTTCCCGTCCCTTTTTATCCTTTGCGCAAAACTGCTGTCATACGAATATTCGATGTTCTTGTATCCCTTTTTCTTGCAAGCTTTGATGTATTTGCCGTACCCATCATGATCGATGCCAAATGCGACAAACGAAAGGCAGTCTTTTTCGTCTAACGACGTATAAACAATAGGGCAGTCAGGCTTCGGCAAGGATTTTGCAAGGGCTTTTGTTGGCCAGTCATACGCCTTGACACCGCCCTTTGATGAAGTCGTATAGGTTTTCGACTTGAAACTATAGTACTCGAGATATATCTTTCCATCGCCGCCTAGATAGCAATAGTCGCCACTGAAGGCTCCATCAGGTCATATTGATTCTGCTGGGCATTGGCGACATAGTCGCCATGGGTAATGCACGGAACGCTATCAACCGATTCTCGCTTCTCGACGATTCGCTGGCTATCCGCCGTCATTTTCAGCGTTGAATAATCGTGCGCAGCCTCATCTTCATCAAAAACGTCAGTAAACAGAAGTTTCTGTTCGTCAGTCAACTCCCCTTTCGGCTCAAACTGAATAGTGAACTGAGCAATATCGAAGCTCGATTTGTTGTCATATTCAAATGTCATCATCTCGACGCCATCAACAACGCCTTCTGAGACACTCCAGTTTAGTTGATCGATTTTTACTGAATCCTTCTTACCTGGCTTTGGCTTCTTTCCACTTTTCTTAGTCGCTGCAAATGCGCATGTCGGACTCCAGCCGCGACCCGTAATTCCGAGTGGTAGAGAAATGCCGATTAGTGCCGCCGCGCTAAAAGCCAGAACTGCCGTAAATAACTTTTTCTTCATTACATATCCCTTGGTAGTCGTTTAACCTCCCCCTCGTCAAATAGCAGACGAATTGGCGACGCGGTGGCATTATTTGATTCAAGGGCGTGAACTGGATAAACATCGAGGGAAGGAGTGGGCCCTGTGCAATAAACTCCCCTCGTCAAAATGTCTAGCTAAAGAGGACGGGCAAACGGCGAACGGTCATATCCGTTCGCGTCCGCCCGTCTCCAACGATCAAACGTCGATGCGCTAACGTTCAAAAGCATTGCGGCCTCTTGCCTCGTAACCTCACCTCCTTCGAATGATTTGATGACATCGCGGTAGCTATCCGGACGTTCGAGCGTCGGTCTCCCAAATCTCACACCCCGCAGACGCGCCGACGCGATACCCTCCGCCTGGCGCTGCTTTATGTTTTCGCGCTCCACCTGAGCCACGTAGCTCAAAACCTGAAGCACTAGATCGGCAATAAAAGTCCCCGTAATTCCATTGGGCTGTTCGCGTGTATCAAGCAATGGCATATCGAGCACCACAATGGCAACGCGTTTGTCCGTCGTTAGGCGACGCCATTCATCGAGAACTTCACGGTATCGCGACCCAATCGATCGATACTCTTAATCACCAGAACGTCCCCTTCGCGCAGACGACGAAGAAGACGTCGGTACTGAGGACGCCTGAAGTCCTTTCCACTCGCTTTGTCAGCATAGATCAAATTCGTTTGGACCGGAAACCGCTCCAGCGCGTCCAGTTGGCGATCCAGGTTCTGATCTGCTGACGAAACTCGAGCATACCCATAGATTCTATTTTTCATGATTGCCCCTATCAGCCGCACGATGCAGCTTCAGCTCATCTGAGAGCCCACTCACAATAGGGCGTGTAAATTTCGCGAATGGGTTGAACCCATTTTCGGGCTCCAACGTAAGCTATTCAAGCACCGCTTCGATAACGCACGACGCCAACCTTATGCTTTGAAATGAAATTAATCGTTTTTAATTGAGATTAACTAGAATAAAATGAAATTAACCCGAGACGCTAAAGGAGGGCATTGTGGAATATCTCGAGAACCCGTTTACCCCTAGCTTTGGCGAGGTTCCTGCCCATCTCGCTGGCAGACAACAGATTATTCGGGATTTGGACCGTGCCTTCTTGAGCCAGCGCAGGCGCCCAGAATTGACCTCGATCTTCTCAGGCGCGCGTGGAACCGGCAAAACCGCCCTCATGTCGTCGCTCGCAACAAGGGCGGAATCCCACGGCTGGATAGCCGTAAAGACGACCGCGCTCCCGGGAATGCTTGAGGAAATCGAACTCGGGACGAAACGCGCCGCAGCCCATCTCATCGACTCGTCCAGCCGCTTCGAAGTCACCGGTCTCGGAATTGCACCGCTCGGCAGCATCGAGGTCAATCGCGTTCACGATGCCTCAACCTGGCGTTATCGCATGAGCGACATCATCGACCAGCTCAACGAGGCGGACACCGGTCTGCTCGTCACGGTTGACGAGGTAGACCCGACACTCGACGAAATGATTCAGCTCGCAGCGACGTATCAGCACTTTGTGACCGATGGGAAACGCGTCGCGCTGCTCATGGCGGGACTTCCCAACAACGTCTCGACGTTGCTGAACCACAAGACGGTCTCGTTCCTTCGCCGCGCCCAACAATATCATCTGGGTCGCATTGCCGACTATGACGTGCGCGAGGCCTTGATTCGCACAATCCAGGAAAACGATCGCCTGGCAGATGCTGAGGGAATCGATAGAGCCGTTCGCTCGATCTCCGGTTTTCCCTTCCTATTGCAACTCGTAGGCTATCGTGCCTGGGATCTCACAAGCGATTCGAAGGAAATCTCGTCACGCGACTTTGACCTGGGAATCAAAATCGCGCGCGACGAGATGGACGACCGAATCCTCGCGGCAACCTATCGGGAACTCACTGCAGAGGACAAGCGATTCCTCATCGCCATGCTCGATGACGAGGAAGAGTCCACCACCGCTGATCTTGTCGAGCGCCTCAAGCGTTCGCCACAGCAGGTCTCCCGCTACCGACGCCGCATGATAGACGCCGGCATCATCGGAGAACGCGGACGCGGAATCGTCGCTTTTGAATTGCCGTTTTTCCGTGACTATCTCGCCGCTCAGTGCGTGAAATAGGCATCAATGCGACAAAGGGACAATCCCTTTGTCGCATCGTCTATAGATAGCGGCCCGTAACGCTCTTGGAGCAGGCTGCGATATCGCCCGGCGTGCCGGCGCAGACGATTTGCCCGCCGGCATCGCCGCCGCCCGGGCCCATATCGATCACGTAGTCGGCGTTACGGATAAGGTCGAGGTCATGCTCAATCACGATAACCGTGGCGCCCTTGGCAACAAGGCCATCAAACACACTCAGCAGTACCTGAACATCGAGCGGATGCAGGCCGATGGTGGGCTCGTCGAACACGAATACGGCATCGTCCTGCACGCGGCCCATCTCGCTCGCAAGCTTAAGTCGCTGCGCCTCGCCGCCCGAGAGCGCCGGCGTGGGCTCGCCGAGCGTCAGGTAGCCCAGCCCCAGGTCGTGCAAGGTCTGCAGGCGCGCCTGGACTTTCTTGAGTCCCACCGTGGCGTCGAGGGCCTCGTCCACACTCATGTCCATGAGCTGCGGCAACGTGAGCGAGCTGCCGTCCTTGCCCTCGCGATGGATATGCAAGGCGGCATCCGCATAACGCGAGCCGCGACATGCAGGACAGACGATCTCGACATCGGGCAAAAACTGCACGTCAAGCGATATCGAGCCCGTACCATCGCACGTGGGGCAACGCAAGGCACCGGTGTTGTAGCTAAAGGCACCCGCCTTATACCTGCCGCCTTGGCCTCGGGCGTACGGGCGAAGGCGCGGCGCAGCTCATCGTGGATGTCGGCATAGGTCGCCACCGTCGAGCGTACGTTGGCGCCAATGGGCGTGGCGTCAATCAGGTTGGCACGCGCGATACCCTCGGCATCGACAACGCACGTGCCTGGGCAGGCGCTCGCCGGCTGCCTGCGCTTTGAGTGCCGGGATGAGCGTCTCGAGCACCAATGTCGTCTTACCCGAGCCTGAAACGCCCGTTACCGCGACAAGGCGGCCACGCGGGATATCGACTTCGAGCGGCTTGACGGTATGGATGGCATCGGTCGCCATGCGGATATGGCCTAGGTCGAACATTTCGTCGTCAGCCACCTGCGGGCGCAAGCGCTTGGGGTCCGAGCGCAAGAACGGCGCGATGCGGCTACCCTGCGATTGTTCGACCTCGTCCACCGTACCAGCGGCGATTACATGACCGCCGCCTGCTCCGGCAACGGGGCCCATCTCGACCAGATAGTCGGCTTCTGCCAGCACGCGCGTGTCGTGGTCGACAACAACCACGGTGTTGCCGTCGTCCACCAGATCGCGCATCACGCCCACCAGGCCATCGACATTGGCAGGATGCAAGCCAATCGAAGGCTCGTCCAGCACATACAGCACGCCCGTCGATCGGTTGCGCACCACGCGGGCAAGCTGCACGCGCTGGCGCTCACCCGTCGACAGCGTGGCACCGGCGCGGTCGAGCGAAAGGTAATCGAGGCCCAGGTCGACCAGGCGGCGGGCCGTGCTCAAAAACGAATCGCAGATGTCCCCGGCCATGGGCCGCATCTCGATCGGCAAGGATGCAGGCACCCCGCGCACCCACTCAATCGCCTCGCCCAGCGTCATGCCCGCCGCCTGCGCCAGATTGATACCGCGCACCTGGGGCTGGCGCGCGGCGTCGGAAAGACGCGTGCCGCCGCAGTCACGGCACGGCCCCTCGCGCAAAAAGCGCGCCACGCGCTTAAGTCCCTTGTCGTCCTTAACCTTGGCGAGCGCATTCTCGACAGTATAGACGGCGTTGTAATAGGTAAAGTCGAGCGGCGTGGCGCCCTCACCGTTTTTGGGAACGTAGAGGATGTGCTTCTTGACCGCCGGGCCATGGAACACGATATCGCGCTCGGCGGGCGTGAGCTGGCTAAACGGCACGTCAGTGCGCACGCCCATCTCGCCGGCCACCTGCTTCATCAGATCCCACATGAGCGTGCCCCAGGGAAGCACCGCACCCTCGTTGATGCTCTTTGATTCGTCGGGCACCAGGCTCGCTTCGTCCACCTCGCGCATAACGCCGGTACCGCCGCAGGTAGGACACGCGCCGCCGCTGTTAAAGGCAAGGTCCTCGGCACCCGGCGCGTAGAACCCGTGGCCGCATGCGGGGCACGTGAGCGACAGACCCGCGGCCACGTTAAGGCTCGGTTCCACACGCGTCCCGCAATGCGGGCACACGTGATGGGCGCAACGGCTAAAGAGCAGGCGCAGGCTGTTGTTGAGCTCGGTCATGGTGCCAAACGTGGAGCGCACACCTGGCACGCTGGGGCGCTGATGCAGCGCGAGTGCCGCCGGCACGTGCAGCACCTCGTCCACCTGAGCGTGTTCGGCCTGCGTCAGGCGACGGCGGGTATAGGTGCTGAGCGCCTCCAGATAACGCGCGAGCCCTCGGCATACAGAACCCCCAGCGCCAGCGAGCTCTTGCCCGAACCCGACACGCCGGCAATACCCACGAGCCTTCCCAGCGGAATATCGATATCGATGTCCTTGAGGTTGTGAACACGCGCGCCGCGCACCTCAATAGCACTTGGTTGTTGCGACACCGTCATCGCTCCCCTTCCTGTTAGCCGAACGTAGCAAAGGGACTGTCCCTTTGTCACGTTACTCACACTGTGCCTGCCTGCGCCAGTCTTCGCGGGTCAAATACGTAAAGTACTCGGTACGCACATCGTCCATGAGCTCGCAGGGCACGTCGCGTTCAACGTGATGAGCACGAAGCCACATTTTTGCTGAACGCGTAGCGACTTGTTATTGCCCTCGTAGTATCCGCACCAAAGTGCCTTGCAGCCAAGTGTTTCGAACGCATAGCGCTGCACGGCTCGCACCGCTTCGGGAGCAAAGCCTCGACCCCAGAACGGCTTGGCGATCCAATACCCCACCTCGAACTCGAGTCCGCCTCTTTGGCTGTTCGACTCGCAGCGAGGCGGCATGAGCGATGCTGCCCACGGGCTCGTCTGCCTCAGCCAGGCAAATGGCAAAGGTATGGGGCGCCGCAAAGACCGTCCGAATGATCTCCCTGCTCTCCTCAATGCTTCGATGGGGCGGCCAACCCGCAGCCGGCCCCACGTCCGGATCGCTCGCATATGCAAACAGGCTCGCCGCATCCGTCTCGCGCCACGGACGAAGCGTCAAACGCTCGGTATGAATCACCATGTTTTGACCTCTCTCAGACATCGATGTGACAAAGGGACAGTCCCTTTGTCACATTACTCGTGCCATAAAACACGATCGTGAATGTATTTGCCCAGCATAGGCACGCTAAACCGGACGAGGCCGTATCCGGCAGCTCGATGACGCGCTCGCGAATCAGGCTTGCGCGATATTTACTCGCCCAGCTCTGGGTACGGTCGCAGCGCTCAATGATATCCGCCATGCGCGTCGGCTTGTCCTCGTCAACCGCCATAGCCTCGATAAAAAGGCGCTGTGGACTGCGCAGCCCGTAATACAGAGGCGCGTCAACCGCTTCGTAGAACTCAGAGACGGCATCCGCATGGCCATCCTCGACATCGCGCCTTTCGATGACTTGCGAGCCACGCCGGACAGCAGACCGCCACATGTAATATCCCACCAGCTGAACCATATAGGGATGCCCCATGCTCTTGTGCGCTGCAAGGTCCGCCGTCTCCGCATCAACGCAAAGACCGGCACACTCGACCGTCTGGATATACGAATCGCGCACCTTGGGCAAAGAAATCGCCCCCAACGTACGCTGCTGGGCACGTCGCAAAAACGTCACGCTCGGCTCTTCGAGCAGATCGTCAACCATGCTGGGCAAGCCGGCAAAGACCAGCGCAAGACCGCGCTGGTCGCTATCGGGCAAGCCCGTGGCATCCTGGTCTCCGAGCACCTGCTGATAGAGAACGGCAAGAGCCGCCAGTTCCTCGATAGACGCAGATTGAGCCTCGTCAATCGCAAACAGAATACCCTTGCTTGGGCCGAGTTTCTTGAGGCGTTCGTTGACCAGCCCTCGCAACGTCTCGCCTTTTGCCCGCGCCGCCTCAACCGACATCCGTCCAAACGATGGGCCAAACTCCATTGACGTCACAACGAGCTTATTCGAGCGGAGTGCGTCGGCCAAGCGGTCGCATAAACCAAGCGAAGCGGAATCGGAGACAACCGCCCATCCGTGCTCGCTGGCCAGACGTTGCAGCTCCCTTAGGAGAACCGTCTTGCCGCAGCCGCGGTTTCCCGTAATGAGCATGAGCCTGCCCGGCGCTCCCGCGCCGTTATCGAGCCCTTCCTCAAAATCTTCGATGACTGACTCGCGACCGATGAGTATCGGAGGTCGCTTACCAGCCGTGGGCTTAAAGGGATTTGGATTCATGTCGGCCTCCTCGGATTGGCAAACGCCGCCTATAGTTATACCAACTTATACCGAGTTATACCAACAGCAGGTGACAAAGAGGCCGCCCTTCTATCACCTATGGCCGAAAAACTCGGCGTCTGCTGCTCGCCAGGGGCGGAAGGTGGTGGGATCGATCTTTACGTGCGCCGCGGCGGGTACGTCGTACCATTTGACCGTGTAACCGGCGCCGTGAGAGCAAAAGACCGAATCGGGCGTGTTGGGCAGATCGGCCTCGGGCTCGTAGGCGGCCGTCTCGATGACGCGCTCGGCATCATGGCAAGCCGCATAACCGGCGAACTCCAGGTACAGATGACCGCGCCCGCTCGTGTAGGCAGCCACCTCCAGCGCGTAATCCTGCACCTCGGATGCCGGCACGCGACCCACAAGCTTCGCCCGGTCGCCCGCCATCGTCGGCGGCTCGTACTCGGCACCCATGCGCGTGGCGTCTGACAACGCCCGGCCCACGCACTCCCCTGGCACCTCGAGCTCAAAGTGGTACCACGGCTCCAACAGTACCGCCGCACCCGCCTCGCGCGCCTGCATCAAACCCTGGCGAATCGCGCGGTATGTTGCCTGACGAAAGTCACCGCCCTCGGTGTGTTTGGCATGCGCGCGGCCGCCCGTGAGCGTAATGCGCACATCGGTGATGGGCGAGCCGGTCAACACGCCAGGTGATCGCGCTCCATGGCGTTGGTGAGCGCCAGGCGCTGCCAGTTCAGATCGAGCTCGTCAGTCGAGGTAGCGGTACCAAATTGCACGCCTGAGCCCGCCGGCAGCGGCTCAAGGCGCAGGTGCACCTCGGCGTAATGGCGCAGTGGCTCAAAGTGGCCCACACCCTCGACCGGCTGCGAGATCGTCTCCTTATAGAGAATGCCGCCGGACTCAAACTCAATCGTAAGGCCAAAGCGATCGGCCAACACCCGCTGCACGACCTCGAGCTGCACGGCTCCCATCAACTGCAAGTGAATCTGCTCAAGATGCGTATTCCAGCTTACGCCGAGCATGGGGTCTTCGTCCGCCAACTCGGTCAGCGCTTTAAACACCGCATGGACATCGTGTTCGCCCGGCAGCACCGTATAGGTGAGGACCGGCGCAATGACAGGTGCATCGCCCGCGGGCTCCGCGCCCAGGGCATCACCCGGGCGAACGTGTGCGAGGCCCGTCACGGCGCAGATGCCGCCAGCGGCAACTTCCTGGGCAAGCTCATACTTCTCGCCGTTATAGATGCGTACCTGATCGACCTTCTGCTCCCATGCCTCGGCACCGGAACGTCCGTCAATCATCTGTTTGGCATGCAGCGTGCCGCCGGTCACTTTAACCCAAGCCAAGCGCTCGCCACGATCCCCGCGGCTGACACGATAGACGCGCGCAGCAAACTCCGGGAGCCACGCCTGTTCACGCATCAGCGCGCATATGCCATCCAGCAGCTCGTCAACGCCTTGGTCCTTGAGCGCCGAGCCGGCAAAGCAGGGAAAGAGCTTGCGCTCGGCAACCATGCGCGACAGCGTTGCAACAGAAAGCTCGCCCGTCTCAAGAAACTCCTCGAGCGCCGCCTCGTCCAACGCAGCAGCGTCCTCCCGAACGGCACCACCCGCCAGCAGTTCGCTGGCATCCAGGCAGCCTCGGAAAGACGTTGCCCAAGTTGTGCCAGCAAAACCTCGCGGCCGGGATGCTCCAAATCGATTTTGTTGATATAGATGAACGTCGGAATGTCATAGCGCGCAAGCAGGCGCCACAGGGTTTCGGTGTGCCCTTGTACGCCGTCGTTGGCGCCCACCACCAGAATCGCGTAGTCCAGGGCGCGCAATGTGCGCTCCGCCTCGGCAGAAAAATCGACATGCCCCGGCGCATCAACGAGCATGACGTGGGTATCGCCTTGGTCGAGCACGGCCTGCGACGAGAAAATCGTAATGCCGCGCTCGCGCTCGATCGCGTTAGTGTCCAGATGCGAATCGCCATCGTCCACGCGGCCGCGCTTGCGAATGCGACCCGCGTTGAACAACATGGCCTCGGCCAACGTTGTCTTGCCGGCATCGACATGCGCCAAGATTCCAACGACAGCTTGCTTCGACATGGCTCTCCTCTTATTGCAAGCCCATCGCACGCGGCAACGGGCGCTCTCGTTCCACACTGGATGATACAATTTACGGGCCGGCGGGCGAAGCGGGCCCTATCCCCCGACCGAGCTCATCGCCCCGCGTTGCCGCGCAGCGATTTTCGTAGGTTCGCGCCTTGCGAAAGCCGGCACCTCCCCTTTTTGTCTGCCCGGGTTCATCTGGAACGGCAGCGACGCGAGCCCCACAACAACGCGTTTTGCCAAAAAATGGCCCCACCCGGGGCCATTTTCATTTAGATGGAGTGTTGGTATGCGCCTGGGCGCTTATGCCTCGCGCAGCCAGTCGAACGCAACACGCGGCGTGCCGTCCGACACATGGATAATGCCGGCACGCTCGAATCCCGCCTTGATGCTCGCACGCTGCATGGGCAGATTGTCCTGATGCGTGTCGATGCGCAGGTGATCGGCACGCTCTTTGGCAAAGGCGAACATCGCAGCCGCGATACCGTGCACGGTGCCGTCGGATGCCACACGGTGCAGCACGGCGTACGGAGTGTCGCTGCGCCACCGACCGTCCTCAATTACGTCATAGCACTCGTCCGGACCCGGTAAAAAGGCAAACGTCGCTACCACGTGACCGTCAACTTCGCACACATAGCTGCCACCAGCGGCGATATCGGCAGCCAGCTGCTCGGCCGAAGGCGTGCCCTCGGGCCACTGCGTGGCGTTGCCATGCGCGCGCATAAAAGCGCGGGCCGCGTCATAGATAGCCATGACGGCGGGAATGTCGGTATCGAGGGTTTTTCTGATCATCACGCGGCGACCTCACGTTTATTGGTATCACTTTGATTGAGCAATGATACCAGCGTTTGAAGAGGGGCGCGAAGCAGATGGGGAGCAAAAAGCGAGCCGCCTGGTCAAAGGCAAAGAGCGAGTTTTTGGGCGCTGCCACCGGCGGCGATATGAGCGATCTGTTTGCGCGCGAAGACGAGCGCCGCGACGCACTAGACGCCGAGCGCGATGAAGCCTGGCGCTACAAGTCGTGCGAACGCAAAAACCGTTACGACACGCGCGCCGAGGCCGAGGCAGTTATGGCCGACTGCGAAAACCGCGGGCGGCGCGGCCTTGCCTGCTACAAATGCGAATACTGCGGCGGATGGCATCTGACGTCGCACCCCTGGAAATAGACCCCGCATCGGCACGGCGCTGGCGAAGCGCCGGCCATCGCACGCAAGCTACGGGCGCGGCGGCACCAAAACATCGTAGCGAACGGCCTTGCCCGCAAGCTGATAGCTCGGCTCAACGCCGGCAAGCAGCGGCCCCTTCACCGGCCGTTTGATAACGACCTTGCGCGGCCGCACTGCAAGCGCAGCTTTAACCAGCGTCTCCTCATCGGCACACGGCTGTTCCAGATGGTGCAAGAGCTGGAACTTCTTTTTGACCGCCGCGCTCTTGGTGCGCTCAGGAAACATGGGGTCCAGATACACCACGTCGGGAGCCGCGAGCTCGCCCTGCCCGATCAGCTCAGCTACATGGCGAAGGCCGGCGATGCTGTCCTCGCCCGCATGCAAGCGCATTCGTGCCACGGCTGTCGCAAGCGCCGGATCATCTGTCGCGCGATCCAAGGCATCCTTGAGAAGCGCCGCGATCACGCAATCCTGTTCATACAGATCGACGGTAAAGCCCGCGGCCGCCAGCAGCAGCGAGTCCTCGCCAAAGCCTGCTGTGGCATCAATCGCCCATGGTTGTTCGATGCCTTTTGTGCGCGCAGCCTTTACCAACAGCTCTTGCTGCAGACGACCCTGCTTGAGCCGTGGAAGCATGCGGCCAAAATCGGCACGCAACTCCATCGTGCCGTCGGTGAGCGTAAGGCCCTCGGACGTCCGCACGAGCTCGAGCCCAGCAGCCCGAGCAACAGAAAAGGGATCGACGACGCCCATGGACACTCCTTAGCAAACAAAACGAATACGTGAGCGCCACCTCAGTTGGCACCCAACCGTCCGTTATTGTCCCACATGCGACATGGTCCACAGCATCCCAATGCAAAGCACAGCCATCAATACCGTGCACACGGCAGCGATCACAGAATCACTCATGCGCCTTCCCAGCGACCGCGGCTCATCCACTTGCTTGACTCCGTACATCATGGCTCCTCCTTCGGTCCAGCTCTTACCATGGCCTCATCATCGCAGCGCCGCGCATGCGCTGCCATCGATTTGACTTACGTCCAGCTTTCCTTTTTGAAAGGTTGAACCGTGCAGGCAAGAGACGCTTTCAGGCGCATGCATCGCCGCGTTGAACTACAATGTGCTTCACCATATGTGCAGCACATAGGCGCGCCAGGTTGGCGTACTCGTATCGAAAGGACCAGCCATGAGCTTCACTCGCAAGACTCTCAAAATCCTTGCCCTGATTTATTTTGTTCTGGGCATCGCCAGTCTCGTCATTGGAATCGCCGGCATCGCGACCGGCAAGTTCGAGTCCACCTACGGATCGAACGCCATGCTCGCCGCGGCCGTGATTATCGCCAAGGGCCTCATCGATCTTGCCGCGGGCGTTGCGGGCATCAAGGGTGCCAACAAGCCTTCGCAGGTTGACGGCGCGTTTAAACTCGGTATCGTTGCTGCAGTCGCCACGCTTGCCCAGGCGGTGCTCACGCTTCCCGCGTTTGGCGGCGACGCCATCAACTTTGGCGCCTTTGTCATCGTGGTGTACGACCTGTTCTTTGTTCAGCAGGCGCACGCCGTTAAGGCCGAAAACAAGGACCGCCTGTAAGCGCTCGCTTCTCATAACCTCTGCAGCCAAGCAACTAAAAAGGCCGATCGCGCATCTCCGCGGTCGGCCCTTTACGTTTGCCCAGATAAAACCTGCCAAAATAAACCTGTCCCTATTTGGTAGGTGTTAGCTGTGACGGTACTCGGCGATGATGAAGTCGATATCGGTCTGAAGGGTTTCCAGGTTTGCCAGGCGCTCTTTGTCGGCAGGGCGCGTGCGGTAGTAGTAGGGCGTCATCTGGAACACTGCCTCGATATCGGCCTGCGTCTGGAGGGTGATAGAAGCTGTCACCCGCTGCGTTCCGATTAACTCGAGCTCGGTGGTCTGCGGCAGCTTCTCGTCGTTAAGGTACGGCGTATCGTAGAGCACCTCCTTGAGCCCAAAGAGATGACGGGCACCCGGCACCACGGTGTAGAGAAAGCCTCGGGTGCCAGCACGCGGGCAAACTCGCGCTCGTTAAAGGGGGCAAAGAGCTCGGTCACCATATCGAAGGCACCATCGGCCACGGGGATATCCTTCATGTTGGCCACGAAGTAGGTCGCATCGCCGCGCTTGGCGGCAAGGCGCACCATCTCTTTACCCAGGTCAAAGCCATAAGCATCCACGCCCGGTACCGCGCCCATGGCACTGGTGTAGTAGCCCTCGCCGCAGCAAATATCGAGCAGCGTCATGGGGCCATTCGCAGACGTTGCACGCCCAGACACCTGCTCGCGCACCAGCTCGACCATTGCGTCGCGCAACGGCGCATAGTATCCGCGGTTCAGAAAGTCACGACGGCTGCGCGCCTGCGACTTGGGATCGCCCATGGAGTCGCCGCTCTTGGACGAGCGCAGCAGATACAGATAGCCCTCGCGCGCACGGTCAAATCGATGTCCGCCCGCGCATGCAGCACCGCGCTCGTCGTCCACCAATGGCTTATGGCAAACGGGACACAACAACATGGCAACTCCTTAGCGCGAACAACACAACGCCCACCATTGTCGCACGCCTCCCCCGCCTCGTCATTGGGGACGTTCTTGTTCGACTAGTCATTTAAGAACGTCCCCAATGACTAGTCTGAAGGAGTGTCCCCAACTGCCGGCAGAAAAGGAACGTCCCTAAGTGCCGACTAGTCGATTAGGAGTATCATCGTCTGCGCAAATAAGCACGAAAGAGCATATTAGAGATTGAGAGCGTATGGCAGACACCGCATCTAAGCACATTGACATGACCACCGGCTCGCTGTGGCGCAATATTCCCCTGTTCGCCTTCCCCGTGGCCGCCACGAGCATCTTGGAGCAGCTATCGAACCTCATCGCCACGGTCATCATCGGTAACTTCTCAGGCGACCAGGGAACCCTCGCCATGGCGGCGGTCGGCTCCAATGTTCCGCTTACCAGTCTTATGCTCAACCTGTTTATCGGCATGTCGCTTGGCTCCAACGTGGTCATTGCCAACGCTATCGGCCGCAACGATCAGAACATGGTCAAACGCGCCGTCCATACCTCGATTTTAATGGCGCTCGTGGCTTTGTCGTCATCGCCCTGGGCGAGATCTTTGCCGAGCCCATGCTCGCCACGCTCAACGTTCCCGCTGAGACCATGCCGCTCGCCTCACTCTACCTACGCGTCTTTTTGCTGAGCATGCCCTCGATTTTGCTTTACAACTTTGAGGCCGCGATCTTCCGCTCCGTCGGCATCACCCGCATGCCGCTGCAGGCGCTTGCCGTGTCCACCGTCCTCAGCATATGCCTGGACCTCGTCTTTGTCCCCGTACTCCACTGGGGTGTGGCGGGCGTCGCCATCGCCACCGCCATCGCCTACACCGTCAGCGCCGCGACGCTCTTTATCCGCCTGCTCAAGACCGACTCCGTCGTCCGCGTCACCCCACGCGACTTAGGCTTAGACCCCGTCGCCCTCAAGCGCATCGTCAAGATCGGCCTGCCCGCCGGCATCCAAAGCGCCGTCTTTGCCGTCGCCAACATCATCATCCAGTCTGCCATCAACAGCCTGGGCACCGAGGTCATGGCGGCTTCGAGCGCCGCCATGAGCCTGGAGTACGTGTGCTACAACCTGCTCAACAGCTTTAGCCAGGCTTGCACCACCTTTGTGGGACAAAATCACGCGCCCGCCAGATCGACCGCTGCACCAAGACGCTCAAGGTCTGCCTGGTCGAAGGCGGTATCGTTGCACTCACCACGATCATCGTTATTGTCGGCCTGGGACGCGAGATCCTATCGCTGTTCAACAGCGATCCCAACATCGTCTCGATCGGCTATATCCGCGTGTGTTCGATCTTCCCGGCGTACGCTTTAGCATGTTCTACGAAAACATGTCAGGCTACCTGCGCGGCTTTGGTATCTCGCTCACGCCCGCCTCATCACCATGATCTGTGTCTGCGGCATCCGCTTCTATTGGGTGTTCTGCGTGTTCCCGCACTTCCGCACCTTTGCGAACATCATGATGGTCTACCCCATCAGCCTGGGCACCACGGCGTTCTTTATGGTCGTGGCGGTATTGCTCTGCCATCCGGCACACACCTACCGTCTGACGCAAGCCAAAGCGACAGCCCGCTAATCACCACACTCAACGCCACGCTAGTCATTAATTGACAATATGCGAGCTCATATAGTCGATAAAGTGCCTCGTGGCGATAGGCATGGTGTCCCAGCTGCGCCAGGCTGCCACTACGTCACGCGAGGGAGCGTGCACGATGGGACGCACGCGAATATCGGCCTCATGCCCTCGACGGTACGGCGATACAGCATACTCACGCCTAGGCCCTCCTCCCACCATCGCCATGATGGTGTAGTCATCGGTCACCTCGCTCGTCACGTGCGGCGACAGC
>ENA-OQMZ01000191-OQMZ01000191.1-human-gut-metagenome-genome-assembly--contig:-NODE-191-length-26860-cov-4.701979_pt1 | contig 26860 bp, 31 predicted proteins | sample MGYA00242621_ERZ504862 | MGnify/ENA primary metagenome ERZ504862 (study PRJEB26092, sample SAMD00036393) | human gut metagenome | host: Homo sapiens | study: EMG produced TPA metagenomics assembly of...
ACCTGCGTCATCAATGACGACATGATCGACACCGCTGGCACCCTGTGCGCCAACGTCAAGGAGCTCAAGGCTATGGGCGCTGGCGACATCTACGTCTGCGCCACCCACGGCATCTTCTCCGGTCCGGCCATCGAGCGCCTGAACGACGCCCCCATCGTCGAGTGCGTCGTCACCGACGCCATTCCCGTCGAGGTCGGCGGCAAGATCAAGACCATCTCGGTCGCCGAGGAGTTCGCTCAGGCCATCTCCGCCGTTTACCACGAGGAGCCCGTCTCCACGCTCGTCGGCGGCGACTTCGCGCTGTAGTCGCATCGTCCTTGCAACCCGGCGCATCGCCGCCGGAACAGAAGAAACCCCCGCGCTCCCCCCTTGCTTCGCAAGGTCGCGCGGGGGTTTCTTCTGTTCCGGCGGCTCGCTCTGCCGCGGCCGTGCTTTTGTCTGGTGGGATTTCGCTGAAGCAAAGCCTCGCATTCGGCGGGCGTGGTAGCCTTTGTCGTTGATTGAACTATTTACGTAACGGAGGACAAACATGGCAGCTGCACAGCCGCTCAAGATTCGCATGGTTGCCGGACTTGGCAACCCTGGCGATGAGTATGCCGAGACCCGCCACAACGCTGGCTTTAAGGCAATCGACGAGCTGGCCCGTCAGGCCGGTGTCACGTACTGGAAAAACCAGGCCGGCGCCGAGGTCGCACTCATCAACATCAACGATCCCGAGGAAGAGGGTGGCAAGCGCCAGATCGTGCTGGTCAAGCCGCAGTCGTATATGAATACCTCGGGTGGCCCCATCTCCAAGCTCTGCCGCGAGTACAAGATCAAGGCCGAGGAGCTACTCGTGATTCACGACGAGCTCGACATCCCCGCCGGTGACGTGCGCGTCAAGGTGGGCGGTGGCCACGCCGGCACAACGGCCTGCGCTCCATCATCGACAAGATGGGCAGCCGCGACTTTAGCCGTATCCGCACCGGCATCGGCAACCCTCCCGGCAAGATGGCCGTGGCAGACTATGTGCTCAAACAGCTGCGCGCCCGCGAGGCCGATGACTTCCAGGACACCTGCGCCCGCGCCGCCGACGCCGCGGGTCTCGCCATCGTGCACGGCGTGATCTATGCCCGCGACCACGTCAACGGCGCCGCCTCCGCCAACGGCAAGCACTAAAACCTATCATTTAGGGATGTTTATTTTGGCAGGTTTTATCTGCGGAAACGCCCCAGTTGCGGCATCACGATAAACCGCGCGCCGCCATACACGCATAGCACCCCAAAGGGGGCCGGCCTCATCACAACCCGAGGCCGGCCCCCTTTGCCGTTTTGCCTGATAAAACCGACCAAAATAAACCTGTCCCTTTTTGGTAGGTCGAACCGGATAAACCCTTTTCCCACCTGCCGAAGATACACGTAAGCGACATGCCCATGAGGGTATAATTTGTACCGTATGTCTGCACAACGCCTGTGCGCGTACGGTTTTATTCGGGCTGCCGTCCATTTCCGTGGAGGCACGGTTCGGCCGCCCTAACAAGAGAGGGGTTCTATGTATAAGATCCTGGAGAAGACGCAGTTCTCGGAGAAGGTGTTCAAGTTCCGCATCGAGGCGCCCGCAATCGCCAAGCATGCGCACGCTGGACAGTTCCTCATGGTTCGCGCCAACGAGACGGGCGAGCGCGTCCCGTTTACCCTGGCCGGCTGGAACGGTGACGAGGCTGGGTCGAGTTCATCTTCATGGTGATCGGCAAGACCACCGAGATGCTGTCCACCTACGAGGCCGGCGAGTCGCTGCGCGACGTCGTGGGCCCGCTGGGCGTTCCCACCGAGATGGCCGAGGGCCCCTGCGCCGTCATTGGCGGCGGCGTCGGCCTGGCAATTGCCTTCCCGGTCGCCAAGCACCTGGTCGAGACCGGTCACGAGGTGCACGCCATCATGGCGCCCGCACCAAGGACCTCCTGCTCATGGAGGACCAGTTCCGCGAGCTGCTCGACGAGGACCACATCCACATCACCACTGACGACGGCTCCTACGGCGAGCAGGGCGTTGTCACCGCTCCGCTGGAGCGCCTGCTGCAGGACAAGGCCGTGAGCCAGGTCTTCTGCGTCGGCCCCGTTCCGATGATGAAGTTCTCGACCCTCACCGCCCAGAAGTACGACACCCCCATCACCGCGTCGCTCAACCCCATCATGGTTGACGGCACCGGCATGTGCGGCTGCTGCCGCGTCGAGGTGGGCGGCGTGACCAAGTTCGCTTGCGTCGACGGCCCCGACTTCGATGCCACCCTGGTCGACTGGGATGACCTTCGTGCCCGCCAGGCCGCTTACCGTTCCGAAGAGGGCGCGTCCCTCAAGCCTATGAGGAAAAGAGCTGCGCATGCCACTAGTTAACGGTCGTTTCGTTGCCGATATGAAGTCGCCCCGCACCCCCGATAACGAGGAGCCGGCTGCCGAGCGCGCCTGCGACTTCCGCCCCGTCGACAAGGGCTTCACCGAGGAGATGGCGCTGGCCGAGGCCGAGCGCTGCCTCAACTGCAAGAAGCCGTTCTGTGTTGAGGCTGCCCCGTCAACATCAACATCCCCCGCTTTATCGAGCAGATCCGCGCGAAGGACTTCGGCGGCGCCCTCGATACCATCCGCGAGGACTCCATGCTTCCCGCCATCTGCGGTCGCGTCTGCCCGCAGGAGAACCAGTGCGAGGGCAAGTGCATCCGTGGCAAGAAGTCCGAGCCGTGGCCATCGGTCAGCTCGAGCGCTTCCTGGGTGACCGCCCCGAGCTCGCCTCCACGCCCAAGATGGCCCCCAAGAACGGCAAGAAGGTCGCCGTCGTCGGCTCCGGCCCGTCCGGCATCACCTGCGCTGGCGAGCTCGCCCGCAACGGCTTTGACGTCACCGTCTTTGAGCCTTCTTCACCGGCGGCGGCGTGCTGGTCTACGGCATCCCCGAGTTCCCGTCTCCCAAGCAGTCGTCAAGCGCGAGATTGACGGCCTGGAGGACATGGGCGTCAAGTTTGAGTACAACTCCGTCGTGGGCAACATGGCCACGGCCGAGGAGCTGTTCGAGCAGGGCTTCGACGCCATCTACGTGGCGACCGGCGCTGGCCTGCCCAAGTTCCTCAACGTTCCCGGCGAGAACCTGCCCAACGTCTTCTTCGCAAACGAGTACCTCACCCGCGTGAACCTGATGAAGGCCAACAAGTTCCCCGAGTACGACACCCCCACCAAGCACGGCAAGAACGTCGTCGTCTTTGGTGGCGGCAACGTGGCTATGGACGCCGTCCGTACCGCCAAGCGCCTGGCGCCGAGCACGCCATCATCGCCTACCGTCGTACCGAGGACGAGATGCCCTGCCGTCGCGCCGAGCTGCACCATGCTAAGGCCGAGGGCGTCGAGGTTCTGCCGCTCGTCTCCCCGCTCGAGTTTGTCGCTGGCGAGGACGGCTCAGTGTGCGCCGTCAAGGTCCAGAAGATGGAGCTCGGCGAGCCCGACGAGTCCGGCCGCCGTCGCCCGGTGCCCATCGAGGGCGCCATCGAGGAGATCCCCTGCGACGTCGCGATCTCGGCTATCGGCACTAACGCCAACCCCTTCGCTGCCAAGATCGGAGGCAAGATGGAGCTCAACAAGTGGGCTACATCGTCGCGACGAGGAGACCGGCCAGACCACCGATCCCCGCATCTGGGCCGGCGGCGACATCGTCACCGGTGCCGCTACGGTCATTCTGGCGATGGGCGCCGGCAAGAAGGCCGCTGCTCCATCACCAAGAGCCTACTGGGTGAGTAATCACCTGCAGCGCTAGCCACCAAACGGCAAAGTCCCCGTCGAGCACACGCCCGGCGGGGACTTTTTCTATGCCGGCCGCCCCAGACCACCACAAAGGGGACAGGCACCTTTGCGGTGGTCGGGGGCCTGACCGGCTAGTTTGTCTCGATCTGTAACACCTGGAGCCCGTTGAGCCTTGTAGTTGTTACAGATCGAGATATTGCGCCAGCCGCCCCCGCTTTGTCTCGATCTGTAACAGTTAGAGGCCAAATATCCCGCTTGGTGTTACAAATCGAGACATTAGGCTGACGGCTGGACCGTTCATCTCAATCTGTAACACCTAGAGCCATTTTTACTGGCCTGGTGTTACAGATTGAGATTTTGCGAAAGCCGAGGATGGGCGCCGTCGCCAAAACCTAGCGCTTGCGACGCTTGGTTGCAGCAATGCCGGCCACGGCTACGGTTGCGCCGGCGATGCCCAGAGCGGCGACCGTCATCGCGGTGGCGTCACCCGTGCTGGCGAGCTCCGTGCCGCCGGACTTCTTACCGTTCTTGCCCTTACCCTTGGACTTGTCCGTCGTCACTGTGGCCGTCGTCGAAGTCGAACCACCCGCCAGGAGCCCCGGTACCGCCAGAGCCATCCGCACCGCCACCCTGCTCGCCGCCGCCAGGCGTCGGCTTGGGTTCCGGCCCGGGCTCCGGCTCGGGATCGGGCGTCGCCTCATCGGTCACCGTAATCGTAATGTTCAAGCGCTCCGAATACTCGCTATACGACATGCCGGGACGCTGCGCCGCAATGCGCACATACATATTGCTATCGAGCGCAATAGGCTCGGTGTACTTTACGCGGCCTTCGTCACGGCAGGGACACGTGTCGTTGGTGGTGTACCAAATCGTCGTGCCGTCCTCGGCCGAAAGCTCCAGCTTCGTACCCTTGGGCACCGTAATGTAGTTCTCCTTGGGCGACCATGCACCAAACGTCGTCGCACCAATCGTCGCCACCGGTCGCGCCGGTCGCACTGCCTCGGCAGACACGCGAACGTCAACTTGCTTGGATAGCACCGTGCCGTCCACCGCCGCCGTCAACGTCGTCAAACCGGGCAGAGCACCATGCAACGCAAACGTCGCCGCGCCGTCCTCGCCCGTCACGGCCTGGGTGGCATCGACAGAGCAGATAGCCGAGGACTCCAGCCCAACACTAACCTTGGCGCCCGCAAACGGCTTGCCCGCCTTATCGGTCACGTGCGCCACCAGCTCAAAGTCACTGCCCTCAAGCATGGTCACGGCCTGCTCCACGTTGAGCTTGAGCTTGTCGGCACGAACGCCCACGACAAGCTCGCCACTTGTCCAGCGCGCCATGGCCGTACCGGCGTAGTTGCGAGCACCGTCGAGCTCAAACGCCACCGTCGAGCCCGCCTCACGCGCATCGGCATAGCGAATACGCAGCACGCGCGACAGCGGCTTGCCATTGGGATCGTCCTGCTTGTCGAGCCACGTATACGTCACGTCACCCAAGCCCTGCGCGCACAATGCGACCAGGGCATCGTCGCTCGCATCCATATACTGCGCAAACTCAACCTCGACGCAATCGGTATAGGCATGGGCCGAAGCCACCTCGGGCGCCGCCGTCGACACCAAACCAATGTTCACCTCAGTCTGAATCGGCGGCACGCGCAGCCAAGCCGAACGCGCCTCCTCATACCCGTCCTTGGTCACGCGCACCTGATACCAGCCGGTCGGCGTATTCCAGTTGTACGCACCGTCCGCACCCGTTGCAAGTGGATTGTCCTGTTCATACTCCTCGGCATCCCAGCGCACGGCATTGGTACCGGCCGCATCGTCGGCGCTCCACAGCTCAACCGTCGCGCCTTCAACCGTATTGGGCAGCAGGCCTCGTACACCACGCCCGCAGTCGGGTGCCGCCTTGGCAGCCACGTTGCGATAACGCGCCTCGAAGATCGACTGCATCTTCTCGTCCGAAATCAAGCCGTCCTTGTTGGCGTTATAGACCTCGGCATCGGTCAGCTCGCCCCAGTTGACCGTAATACGATTCTGGCATGCGCGCTCCACCTGCTCGCAGGCAACATCGTAGGCGCATTCGGCATTGGTCAGCTTAATCGCGCGCTCCGAACCTACGCTGGTCGAAGCCGCGTCATAGGCAGCGCCCACCACGGTACCCGCCGAACCGGCCGTCAGCACGCCGGCGATTGTCATAATGGAGCCCACCGCCACATCGGTGCTGTCGTGGCAGAGCTGGCGATACAGCAGATCCTCAAACGCACGCGCCTTCTCCATGGCGTCACGCAGCGCGTAAATGCACTTCCAGTCGTCCTCGGTCTTCTCGGGCTTGGCAAGCAAGCGCGTATGCTGAAGCTCATAGCCCTCGCGCTCGCCCTTCACCTTCTGCATACGGACGTTCACGTTCTCCCAGTTCTTGCTGGCATCGTTCACGCCGTAAATGCCGGTAAAGATGCCGATGCCTGGGTCGCCGCGGGAAACGCCTGGCCGGCCGCCTTCCACGCATCGGTCTTAAAGACCTGTCCGAACATCTCGCACTCGATCTTATAGCTCTTGAGCGAACGGATCGTGCGGATGAGCTTCATATGGGCGCTCACGTCGCCGTTGCGCTTCCAGGCCATGAGCCATCCGCGAATCGTAGAGTTATTGAGGCTGTGGACTACGTTCCAGTTATCGTACAGGTTGTCCAGAATGTCGCACTGCATGGCGATCGAGTTAAACAGAAGCGCCTGGTTCTTGTTGTTATTGGAGTTCTCGATAAATTCCGACTCGATATAGCCGTCTGCTCGCCATCGGGCGCGGCGACTTTAAAGCCCTTGACGGTATCGTCGTCAGCCGCCTTGTAGCTCAGCGAGCTGCCGAGCGCCTGGCCCAAATCGTTAAACCCGCTCGTCGACTGGCCGCTGTACTCGCTGGCCTTAATGCCCGCACACTTGTTGAGCGCCGCAGCGGTTGCGTCATTCCAGCTTCCGTATTGGTTGAGCTGGCCGATACCCATCGACTGGCCCACCAGATCCTCGGCCTGCTGGGCAATAAACTCCGCTCGCGATGCATGGTCAACAAGCTCCTTGAGCGCCGCCGCGTCCGCGCCCTGGGCCGCTGCAAGTTCCTGGTACCAATCCTCGCTGGTACCATAAGCATCCTCAAAGATCATCTTGTCCACGTTGACGCCATAGCTGTCGCCCTGCTTGGTCAGCAGCGCCGACGAGCCGCCAACCGCAGCCTTGAGCTCGGCGGCAAACTGCGCCGCCTCGTCGTTGCCAGCATCATCACCCTCGCCGTCGCTGGCGGCAGGGGCGCGACGAGCCTTACGAGCGGTGCCGCCCTCGTCCTTACCGTCCTCATCCTCCTCGGCGAACGCATCGGCGACCATCTGGTCAATCGCGTCGTTAAAGGCCTCGTCGACATCGTTAAACGAGTTATCCATCATATACTCGTGCCACTGCTGCACGGCATTCGAGAACTCCTGCTGGCGCTCCTCGGCCGCGGCGGAATGCTTTTTGGCCGAAGCGTTGGCGTCAAAACTCAGCATGGTCATAAGCTGAGCATTGGAGATGCGGTAGGTCTGCGGCATAAAGATCTGCTCAAAGTTGCCGCAGTTCACATAGGTCGAGTCATTCGCTTTGTTAAACTCGTCGAGCAGCTTGAGATACCCCTCGTCCACATACTCCGCCACATAGCGCACACGGGTGCCTCGCGCGACTTTTGAGTCAGAGGAATCGTCACCGTCTTGCCATCCACGCAGTCCACGTACAGGTCGAGCGTGTCGGCGGCCTCTTCGTTTCCCACCTCGAGCGTGATGTCAAAGGTCCAGTAGGCGTTCTTCTTTTGTGGCAGATGATGGAAGGTCCACAGGCTCTTGCCGGTGTCCTTGCCGTCCTTGACCAGGTTTTGCGTACCGCCACGATACGTCACATCAAAGTTCCAGACCGAAGCGCCCGGAACATAGCGCACATAATTGCGAGCCGTCACCTCTGCGGCAGCGGCGGCGACGTCGGTCGAGCCCACGCGCGCCTCGAGCATCACGCGCTCGGCGGCAAGCGTATCCTGCGGCAGGTCGTATTCAATCTTGGCACGGCCGAGTTTATTGGTCTTGCCGGTGTACTTTGCAGCCGACGAGCCCGTCCCCACGGTGAGCTGCACGCTCTTGCCCGGCGCTGCATAAACGTAGGCCACATTGCCCAGCAGGCTGTGAACGTCGGTGTTGTCGACCTCGATGCGCGATCCGCTAACCTCAAGCGTGGTGCTTCCCAGCGGCAATGTCACCTCGCCCAGCGTAATAAGCGGCGAGACGGCATAGATGCCCGCGGCCTTAGGCTTAAAGCGCACAAACACATCGGCGCCCGCACTCTTCTTCATATCGAGAACGAGGTTGTCGCCCTCCAAGTTGTGGCAGCCCACATGGCATCGGAGCTGGCGCCGGCTTCGCGAGCGCTGCGGACACATCCTCGACGGCATCCTTGGCCAGAGGAATCTCAATCTTGGCAGCCTGGCTGTCCTTGAGCTCGTAATGAATGCGCAGCTCGGTCTCCGCGCCAACGACCGCGGACGAATCAGCGATAACCGAGCCCGCCGTCAGCCCGCGCTCGGCACGATACGTCTCCACGTCAAACGTGGGGACGTCGAGCGTCACGTCGAGCTGCTTGCCGTCCTCAATCTTCACCTGTTTTTGCGCGATATGCTTACCCACAGTCAGCCCTAGGCGGCTAAACGTGGAATAGCTCGTCGCCTGGATGTCGTAGCTCTCTTGTTAAAGGCGACGATAGTGTACGAACCGGCCTTAAGGCGCGGCGTCTCGGCCTTCATGATAGGCGTGGTGCCATCGTCTTCGTAACCCATCAAATAGGTGACGCCGTCGGCGACCAGCTTGCCGTCGGACGTACGGAACACCAGCACGCGGTTGGCTCCCTGGTAGTCGCCCTTGGTCGTGACCGTCGCCGTGCCCCAAGGCTTCAAGTCGATATCGACCTTGCCGGCCGAAGGCTTCACCGTCGCCGTCGCCCCACCCAGCTTGAGGCTGTCTTTGGCTCGAGCGTTATCTCCAGATCCTGGTCCGCGTCGGCAATGGCCTGCGACACCACGAGTGCTGTGCCCTGGATACGGAAGTCGTTTTCCTTGTCACCCTTGGCAGGCTTAAGCGTCTTGCCGCCGCTCTTCACCGTCAGATCGATGTTATTGAGACTATCGAGCTCAATGCGTTCGGTCTTATCCTGGCCTGCGACCGGTTCGAGATAGGCCACGTTGAGCTCAATCGCGCGCGAGGCCGGAATCTTGGTAAAGTCCTCCGCCTTTATCTCTCCGATATTCCATGTGCCCGTCATCTGGTCGCCCGGGCGCGCCAGCACCATGTCATAGTAACCGCTGAGCGAAATGCGCAGGGTGGCTGCTGTCTTGGAGAGAGCGTCCGCTGTAAAGCTGCCGTCATCGCCAACCACCAGCGGCGTGGACTGCCCCGCCTGCACGAGTGTAGCCGTCGCGCTCTGGGGAAGTTTGCCCGCGATCTGGGCGGCCTCGCCCATCCACACAAAGGTATAGGCGGGACGCGTTGGGTCGGCCGAGTCCATGCGATCGGCCACGGCATCGGCAAGCTTTTTGACCATCGAGGGGTTGCCAGCCGAATCGGTCGCATAGGCATAGATGGTCTGGCCTTCACTAAAGGGAATCGCATACGTTACGCCATCGATTGTCACGCGCTCATTATAGTCGCCCGGATAGCCCGCCTCACCAAACTGAAGATCGGGGTTCATCACGCGCAGGGCAACGGCATTATGGTTCGTCTCGTTTCCGTATCTCGTGTTCTCAAAAGCTCCCCACTCTATCATTTCCACGCTTTTGGGTAGCACAATCTCTTTGCCGGCAATCGCAGGATCAAGAGAGGCGAACGCGAGCGCCCCGATATATTTAACGCCGTCGCCGATCGTCACCGACGACACATGCGAGCACCCGTCAAAGGCATTGCGCTCAATCCGCTCCACCGTGCCCGGCACATTGATCTGCGTAAAGGTGAGCACTGTTGTGTCCGAGACATAGAACTGTGGCACGCCGCAATAGGCGAATGCAAGATAGTCGATAGTTTTGACCGAAGTCGGCAGCGTTGCCACCACCTTGTCGTCAAGTTGTTCACATTCCTTAAAGGCCTGCTCGGGAATCGTGGTAAAGGCCGCGTTGTTGGGCCAGGTTACCGTTTGGAGCGTCTTGCTTTTGTAGAATGCATAGCTCTTGAGCTCCTCGACCGAATCGGGCAGTGCGATCTCTTTGATGCTGCTGCCGCCCAAGCCTCCAACCGAGCGGACATGCGAATTAGGGCGAAGGTGATCGATGTGAGCGCAGCGCTTCCCATACCCGTAAGGCTTACGACATTTTTGTCGTCGATGGTCGAGGGCACCTCCAACGTGGTAATGCCCGCGTCGCCATACTCGATAGAAATTTCGTTGGTGAGGCTATCAATCGAGAAGTAGTACTGCGCGGGGGTCTGCTCGCCGGCCACGTAGCCATCGTCGTATTCGTCCTTTACGCCCGTGGCGCCCTTCGAGGTCATCCAGAGCCCAAGATCCTCATTCCAGGTTGCTTCGGCTTCGGCGGTCTCCTCCTGCTTCTGCTGTTCGGCGAGCTCCTTGCCCTCGACAAGATCGGTGGCAAGCGTACCCGCAGGTGTGCTCTCGGTCTGCCCGGCGCCCGTTAGGCCCGCCGCCGATGCAATCTCGGAGGCCGGGGGCGTAGGGGTGTCACCGTTATCGAGCACCGTGGGGTCGGCAGCGCCGGCATCGGGCGCGGGGTCGGCGGAAGCAGAGTCTGACGTTTGGGCGTCAGCCGAATCGGCGGGAGCGGCGTCGGCTGCTTGGCCGTTATCCGTCTGCACAAAAGTGCCGTCGGTGTTGAGGGCCTCAGCAAACGCGCCCGCGGGAAACGAACCCGTCACCATGGCGAGGGTCACCGTGGCAACCGTCAGCCGGCGGCAAAGCGCTCGAGCAGTAGTCCACCTCATGGTCGTTCCTTTCTTGCAAACCTAAAGTCATCCAGCGTAATCGTGGTCCACAAACAAAGCGAACGGTAGGTTCATATATACGAACCTACCGTTCTACCTGCGCAAACCGCCACAAAGGGGACAGGCACCTTTGCGGTGGTTCTGGACTCGGCCGATCGGTTTGTCTCGATCTGTAACAGCTAGAGGTCAAATTCCCCGCTTGGTGTTACAGATCGAGACATTAGATTGGCGGCCATTCGGTTCATCTCAATCTGTAACATCTAGGGCCGTTTTGACTGGCTTGGTGTTACAGATTGAGATTTTGCTAAAGCCGAGGATGGGCGCCGCCGCCAAAACCTAACGCTTGCGGCGCTTGGTTGCGGCGATGCCGGCGGCGGCTACGGTTGCGCCGGCGATGCCTAGGGCGGCGACCGTCATCGCGGTGGTATCCCCCGTGGTAGCCAGGACAGCATCGCCCTTCTTGGCCTGCGTGGTTTTCTCAACCGTCTTGGCCGTGGTGGTTGTCGTGACCGGTTTAGCCGCGGGCTTGGTCTCGGGCTTCACCTCGGGCTTGGGCTCAGGCTTGACCTCAGGCTGCGGCGCGGGCTTTTCGGGGTCGACCGGAGCCGGCGTGGCCTCGGGCGTAAACGTCAGATCGGTGTTGAGCCACAGAGTGAAGATACAGCCGCTCTCGGGATCAACTACACTCGCTTCGCCCATCTGGTAGCCGCACTCCTGGCCGTTGATCACCAGCTTGGTGTTGGGCGTAAAGTAGAATCCGCGCGCGGGCTTGAGGTAGATACCGTAGCGATAGGTCACGCCAGGCTTAAAGGCGTCGATGTGGTTCGTGATGTTCTGATCCCAGAACTTCTGAGAGTTCACTTCGCTGCCGTCGCTACCCGTCCAGTACTCACACTGAGGAAGGGAGTTGGAGCCCGTCGGAACATTCGCCGTAAAGACCGGCTTATCGCCCGCCTTGAAGGTGGTCGTGGCGCCGTTGATCTCTATAACGTCGATGGCCCGCCATTCGTCGATCGGCTGCTCGCACAGCATATTGTCAGCGTTTGGCGCGAAGACGCCGTTGACGGTCTTGATGTGGTGCGTCCAATGGCCGTTGACGTACATCATGCAGTCATTGCCCACGGTATTGTCGCCCTTGAGCCTCAGCTCGACGGAATACATGTAGAACTTGCCCTCTTCGAAGTGTTCGATCCTCCTCGCGCCCGTCGGATACTTGGCGGGGTCGGAATACCAGAAGGCAACGGGCGCGAGCTCCGCGGGGTCGCTGCCATCCATCTCCTCCCAGCACTCGTAGGCGATCTCGTACTTGTCGGCGTCAGCAGCGGGAATCGTCGCGGTCGCGCGGGGCGCCTCGCCGGGCGCGTAGTCGGTCTTCACGTCGTTGACATTCAGGTTATGGAGGGCTTCGTTTTCCGATGCAACAAGCGTAATTTCGCTATTGATGGCATAGCGGAGGTAATAATCGTACCTGGTTTCGTTGACGATAGTCGAGCTGTCTTCATAGTCAGTTCCGGTATACTCCAGTGCCGAGCCAATATAGAGAGCCTCATTGCGCGTGAGTCGATACGAGCCACCTGCCGCGCCACCCGTAAAGGTCAGCGTCAGCCTCATGTGATCGCCAGCGGGTTTGAAGCGAGCCGTCACGTCGGACATGGATGCATCCTGAACTTCGACCAGAGTGCCCGAAGCGGCATCGGCCCTGTAGTACTTAACCTCGACGACTTCGCTCGCAAGCGCTTCTGGAATGCCACCCTCTACATCGAGAAAATCGTGGGTATACGACTGGCCCTTTTCGAGTGTGACATTGCTCGGAAGCGCGCAGTCCGTGTAGCGGGAAACCACGGTCGTATTGACCCTAACGTCGCTGCCGCCAACAACATCGGTCACACCGCAGGGCATGATGGCGTTGCTCGCCGGCATGGCGGCGTTGTCGTCGCCAGAAGCGTTTTGCCCAGCGAGCGCAGCACCGCTAGACTCATTGGCGGCATCGGCTGGGATTGTCTGCTGAGGCTCAACGGTGGCTTGCGCCGCCGGAGCAGCATCGGTTGCAGGCGCGGTCGAAGCAGCTGGTGCGGTCGTTGCAGCCGTATCCTCCGCAACCGTCGGCGTCACCGGAGCCGCGGCAACCTCATCCGTCCCAGCGGCGGAATCGGCGCATTCCGTCGCCAGCGCCACGCTCGGCAGCAGAAGCTGGCCAACCATAAGCGCACACGCGCCGGCGCAAGCTATTTTGGCACCCACACAACGCCAGGTACCGTGAACCAGCAAGCAGGTGGACTCACGTTGAGTTTGCTTGTCAAAGTGACTTGCGTTCATAACGGCCTCCTTGGTCGTAGGGACATACCACCACAAAGGTGTCTGTCCCCTTTGTGGTGGTCCTGTACCACCAAGATGTGCCAAATGACTCCGTATGCTAGGTTCGTAGATGTGAACCTAGGCTCTACCTGCGGTTTAATTCAATATGATTTCGCCATCGCCACACTCGTCCCGGGAACGCTACAATCGAGGACACGATTATTCGTCCACCCAAAGGACCGTTCTTGAACCTGAGTAAGCCTAAAATCAACGCGCTTCTGGCACTTGCGCTCTTCACCTTCGCCTTCCTTGCCGCCGAGTTTCGCTTCGACGTCAACGTCGGGCTGCTCGCCGGTGCCGAACGCGTTGTAATCGCGCAGGGCTTTATTCTAGGTGCGAGCGTGCTCGGCTTTATCGGATATGCGCCGTTGCTCGGGCTCGCACAGCGCAAAGGCCGGCCTCAGGCAGTCGTCAGCGCCGCCGTCCCCATCGCCATCTTGGGGTTGACTCAGATTCAGTCCCCCACGAACCCGCTTGCGCTCGAGATTCTGGGATGCCTCGCATTCCTCGGACTCGGCCTACTGGGCGGCGCGACGCACCATGCCTTCGCAACGACATTCCAAGACGATCCCAAGCTCGCCACCGGTGCGGGAGCAGCCTATGCCGCGGGCATCCTGATGCAGTTCGCCATCAACCTGCTCAATTGCGGCGGTATCGCAGAGCTCATCGTCCTTGGCGCAGCGACTATCGCCATCTCCGCCCTCAGTGTCGTTCCCCAAAAGGCTGCTGAGAGCTCCAGCCCCACCATCAATCCCCTTGTTGAGCCATCGCACGCCCTCGCCAAGCAGGCATGTTGGAGCATCGTGCTCGTCATGATTCTCGCCTGCCTGTTCTCTACTCTTGATAACGTGGTCACGTTCTCCAACGCCCACGGCACCATCGCCGTGCAGACCTGGCCGCGCCTCTTTTTGGCAGCGAGCGGCCTGGCCGCCGGCATCGTCTTTGATCTTGCCGAGCGTCGCTACATGGGACTTGTCATGCTCGGCATCGCCGTACTCTCGACCATTTCCATCCTGCCGTGGAGGCCGGCGCTGATCCCAACCTGGGCCTTGTCGTCTTTTACCTGAGCTCGGGCTTTTTTGTCACGTTCTTTACCGCCACCTTTACACAGCTGGCACCGCGTATGCACGCGCCCGCTCTTTGGGCCGGCATGGGCCGTGCGGCCAATAACGTGTGTGCGTTCACCACGTCGGGCGTCTCGCTTGTGCTTGTGACCTCTGGCAACGTCGCCCTCATCATGATTGGCGCGGTCGTGCTTCTCGTCGCCGCCTGCGCAGCATTCGTTGCCGCGGGCCTATTCCGCCTGCCCCAAACCGAGCAGGAGCGCGAACATCAACAGCTTGCCGAGGAGGCGCTGGCAGCACCGAGTATCGAGGAGCAGCGTCAGGTCTTCATCACCGATCACGCTCTCACCCCGCGCGAAGTCGACGTGCTCATGGCTGTAACCCAAGACGAACGCCCGCTCAAGCAGATCGCCGAGGAGCTCGGCATCTCGATGCGTATGGTGCAGCGCCACCTGAGCTCTATCTACCAAAAGACCGACACGCAGACGCGCGCCGGTCTCACCAAGGCCTTTCCCTCGGCCTAAAACAAAACCCCCACAAAGGTGCCTGTCCCCTTTGTGGGGGTTTGGTCGGCTAGCCTTCGAGCTGGGCGACTTTGTAGCGGTAGGCAGCGGCGATAACGTCTTTGCAGCCTTCGCGGCCCAGCTTGGCGCGGTTGACGACGATGTCTTTACCGCTCGTCATCTTCCACTTGCCGGCGCTGTAGCGCTTGTAAAATGCCTCGCGTGCCTTCTGCTGCTGCTTGACCAGCTTGGCGCCCTTCTTTTTGTTGAGGCCACGCTTCTTGCGCACGATCTCGACGCGGTCCTCAAAAGGAGCGGTCACCAGCACGGCGATGTGGTTGGGATTGTTGCGCAGCAGATAATCGGACAGACGACCCTCGATAATGCAGCTCTCGGTCTCGCCCAGGTCCAAGATCACCTGGCTCATCTTTTGGAACAACTTGTCCGAGTACGAACGCGCATCGTAGCGGTCGGGCAGAAACGCCATGTTCTCCACGGCCAGGCGTTCGTCGTAAGCGGCCATCTTGTCGAGTGACTCGCCCGCGCGCATCGACGCACGTACCAGCAGCTCGTTATCGTACAGCGGAATCCCCAACTCGTCGGCAAGCATGCGACCAATCTCGTGGCCCTCGGCGCCAAAGTCGCGCGCGATGGTAATGACCACAGGATTCTTCTTATTCTCCAGATCGCTCATCGCGATTCCTTTCTAACAAATGAGAAATAGGCGATTCCTGATTCCCATTTTGTCACTTACGACCGTCCCGGTTTCCCAAGTGCGGCAGATTGCCCCGAAAGAGGAGCGCCGCGTACTAAATGTACGCAAGCGACGATTGAGGGGCAAGGTGCCGTGCTTGGGGAAGCAGGACTATGCGGCCACAATACGGCGTTGATACGCCCTCACCAGCAGCGAGATACCAAAGTTGAGCACAAAGTACATCGCAAACACCAGGCCGTAGAGCATAAGCACCTGCGACAGGTCGATCGCATGGGCCATCACGACGTTTGCCGTGTACATGAGCTCGGCCACGTTAATACCCGAAAGATACGAGCTGTCCTTGATGACGGTCGTGCACTGGCTAAACAGCGCCGGAATGATCGTCTTAAACGTCTGCGGCAGAATGATGTAGCGCATGGTGGCAAAGAAGCCAAAACCCTGGCTCTGCGCTGCCTCAAACTGGCCGCGCGGAATCGAGTTGAGACCGCCGCGCACAATCTCGGCCATAACGGCGCTGGTAAACAGCGTAAAGGCGATGGTCGAAATCACAATGTCCAAACCCTGCACCGTAAAGTAGATAAACAGGATCCACAGCAGGTTCGGCGTGCAGCGGAACAGCTCGATATAGGCGCTCACCAAAATACGGAATGGGCGGGGCGCATAGCTCTTAACGAGCGCCAGCACCGTGCCAAACATGAGCGAGAAAAAGATCGACAGCGCCGAGATCTCGATCGTCTTAACAAAGCCGCCCCAAATGTAGAGCAGGTTGGTCGCGTTGAAGATTTCCATGCGCTAGGCCTCCTCTACGTTGTCGAGCCCCAGCTCGGCGAGGCTCACGCCGCGCGGACGCTCCTTGGAGCGGCGCTCGAGCCACTGCACCAGCATGGCGAGCGGAAAGCAGATGATGAAGTACATAAGGCAGCAGACGATGTATCCCTGCAGGTAACCGTACAGGCTCACAAAGTTGTCTGAACGGTACATAAGGTCGCCGCCGGCCACAAGCGCCAGCACCGACGTGTTCTTGACTAGGTTGAGTGCCTGGTTACACAGCGGCGGCAGAATGATCTTGAACGTCTGGGGCAGCACGATGTACCAGTATGCCTGCGCACGGGTGAAGCCCTGGCTCTGCGCCGCCTCCATCTGACCGCGCGGAACCGCCTCGATACCGGTGCGGATGACCTCCGAGATGTAGGCCGCGTGATACAGGCCCACGCCCAAGAAGCCCAGCACGAACGGCGCGATGCGCACCGGCTGGTCGGCACCGGTTATGGCCTGCAAAAACTGCGGACCAGCCATGTACATAAAGAGCACCTGCACGGGCAACGGGGTGTTCTGGTAAAACTCCACGTACACGCGGCTTATGGCGCGCAGCACGCGCGAACGGGTGGTAGAGAACACACCCAGCAGCGTGCCCAGTACCAGCGACAGCAGCAGACCGGCAACGACCACCTGTAGCGTCACACCAAAGCCCTCCCAGAAGGGCCCCATGTTTTGAAATGTCGTCGACCAACGGTCGGCGTCAAATAATCCTTCGAGCATTTGATTCCTTCCTTGGACGATGCGCCTATACAAGGCCCCAGGTCTTGACCTCTTGGTCGAGCCAGCCATCGGCCAGGCGATTGCAAATCACCTGATCGACCACGGCCGAAAGGTCGCAGCCCTTCTTGGTCGCCACGCCGTAGCCCTGCTCGCCAAACTTGACCTCGGGCTGCAGCAGCTCAACGGTCTCGTTCATGTAACCGGCCAGCGTGGAGCGATCCATGGCAAAGACGTCGATATTGCCGGCGTCGAGCGAGCTCTTGATGATGGGGTAGCCGCTAAAGGCCCTAAACTCGGGCTTGCAGCTAAAGCCGTTGTCCTTGATCATCTGCTCGATCAGGCCCTGCGTGGTGGCACCCTGGCTCACACCAATGACCTTGCCGTCCAAGTTCTCAATCGAGGTAAAGCCCGAACGCTTCTTGACCATGAGTCCCACGTAGTCGGTGCGGTACGGCGTCGAGAAATCCCAGCTCTTCTTGCGCTCGTCGGTGATGGTGTAGGTCGCCGCGACCACGTCGAGTTGGCCGTTATCGATCAGCGGGCCGCGCGTCTTGGGCGTTACGTCGGTAAACTCGACAAGCTCCTGGGCGCGGGCCTCCTTGTAGCTCACGCCAAAGACGGCAGCGGCGATCTGGTAGCACAAATCGACTTCCATGCCCTCAAAGCGACCCTTGGCGGTGTCGTAATAGCCGTAGCCGGGAACGTCTTTCTTAACGCCGGCATTCAGATGGCCACGCGACTTAATGGCCGCAAGCTTGGATCCCTTGTCGGAACCCTCGCCGCTGGTGGAGTTGCCGCAACCGGCAAGCGCGGTCCCCGTCAGCGCAAGCATGCCGGCGCCAGCCAGCTGCAAAAAGTGACGGCGCGATACAGCCGCCCTCGTCATATCCGTCATGTCCATCACCGCGCCTAGTGCAGAATCTTGGACAGGAACTCGCGGCAGCGCGGGTTCTCGGGGTTATCGAAGAAGTGCTCGGGCGTGCCCTCCTCCAGGATGCGGCCGTCCTCCATAAAGATGACGCGGTCGGCCACCTGGCGCGCAAAGCCCATCTCGTGCGTCACGCAGATCATGGTGATGTCCTCCTGCGCGAGCTCAATCATAACGTCCAGAACCTCCTGGACCATCTCGGGATCGAGCGCCGAAGTCGGCTCGTCAAACAGGATGATGGGCTGCTTGGTACACAGGGCGCGGGCGATGGCGATGCGCTGCTGCTGACCACCCGAGAGATTCTGCGGATACTCGCCGGCCTTATGCGCCATGCGACGCGCTTGAGTGCGGCGATGGCGATCTCGGTCGCCTCCTCCTTGCTCTTCTTTTGCAGCTTGATGGGCGCGAGTGTCAGGTTGCCCAGCACCGTCATGTTGGGATACAGGTTGAACTGCTGGAACACCATGGAACTATACTTGCGAGCCATCTCCAGGTGATTCTTTTTGGTGAGCGGCGTTCCGTCGATGATGACTTCGCCCGACGTGGGCTCCTCCAGATAATCGACGCAACGGATGAGTGTCGACTTACCCGAACCGGAAGGCCCGATCATTACGAGCTTCTCGCCGCGCTTGACGGTGAGGTTGATATCTTTGAGCACATGCAGGTCGCCAAAGTACTTGTTGAGATGCTTGATCTCGATCATGTCTGCCATGGATGTCCCTTCCCTGCGTTTACACGAGTTGAACTATTGTACGGAAAGAACCACGTTTCCGCAGCCCACACTACATCCCCGTAAAGAACCCGCAACCTTCCACCCACTCATTGGGGACAGACTTAAATGAGTACCCGCTCATTGGGCACTCATTTAAGTCTGTCCCCAATGAGCGCTAAAATAATACAACCGCCCTTGTTGAGCATAAGTCAGCGAAAACCCGTACACGCGAGCAAGGTGACGTGAAATGAAAGGGCACAGACCTTATGGTCGCGCCCTTGAAATTGAACGTCAGATTGCCGCGTGTACGGGTTTGCAGCGTCGAGCCGTTACGCGGTTTGGTAAAACCGCGTAACAAATTACGCAAGTTTGGCGCCGACGATCTTTGCCGCGGCAGGCTTATCGAAATTGCCACCGGTGGCCTTGCCGAGTGCTCCCATGACCTGGCCCATCTGCTTCTTGGACGTGGCGCCCAGCTCAGCGATGACCTGCTCGATCAGAGCCTCGAGCTCCTCGCCCGAAACCTGCGCGGGCAGCAGGCTCTCCAGGATCTTGACCTGCTCGGTCAGGTTGTCGGTACGCTCCTGGTCGGTACCGGCCTTAATGGACATCTCCAGCGTCTCGCTCGTCTGCTTAATCAGACGCTTGATCATGCTGTTGACGTCTTCCTCGGTCACGTCGCGGCGCTCGTTAACCTCGATATTCTTCACCTCGGCCTTGACCTGGCGAATGATAGACAGGCGAACCTTGTCCTTGGCCTTCATGGCCGCAATCATTTCCTTCTGCAGTTCTTCGTTGGTCATCTGCAAATCCTCCTCAATAGTGCGGTCGGCACTCGCACGAGCGCCGCCCCATGATTACTTAGTCGTCGACGAATCGTCGGTCGAACTCTTGGTGACGCCCTTCAGGCTGACGTTGTACGGTACGTCCTTGGGCATGGGGTTGACGGTAATGTCGGCGTCCTTCTTGTACTGCTCCAGCCACTCGCTGTATGCAGTGCTGGCCGCCTGCGTCTTCACCACGTTGGAGATGTACTTCTTGATGTCCTTGGGCACCTGCTTAATGTCATCGACTGATTATCGACATGGAAGTAGTCGGTGCACTTGATGATGTGATAACCATAGGTCGACTCGACGACGTCGCTCACATCGCCCTTGTTTAGTCCCTCGAGCGCCGCCTGGTAGCTGTCGACGAAGGTGGTGAGCTTGTCCCAGCCCACATCGCCCTTCTTCTCCTTGGAGCCGGTGTCATCGGAATACTGCTTCACGGCGTCCTCAAAGCTCAGTTCGCCGGAGTTGATTTTGTCCAGGCACTCCTGCGCCTTGGCCTTGGCGGCGGCCTTGTCCTCGTCAGATGCGTCGGAATCAACCTTGATCAGGATGTTCGACGAGCGGCGGGCATCGTTGTAGTTAGACAGGTTCTCGTTGATGTAATCGACGATCTCACTGTCCTTGGGCTTACTGGTGGGCGCCACGGCGTCCTTAAGCTTTTGCTGTGCCAGGTTCTCCTTGAGCGAGTCCTTGTAGGTGTCCTCGGTATAGCCGTAGGTCTTAAGGGTCTTCTTAAAGGCTTGGCACCGCCCGCGCTCTTGCACGCGTCCTTCCATGCCTTCTCGACCTCCTCGTCCGACACCGTCACGCCGTTTTCCTTCTGCGCCTGCTGGAGCAGAATCTGCTGCGTGTAGGAATCGATGAGCTGCTTGCGGTACTTTTTGGGCGTCAGGTCGTTGTCGACCAGATACTGCGCCCAGTCCTTGTCCTTGGTGTAACCGTAGGACGTGCGCATGCTCATGATCTGCTTGGTCACGGTGTCCTCGGTGAGGTTGGTGCCGTTGATGGTGGCGGCGACACCGCCGGTAAGCTTGTAGCTCGAGGTATCCTCTGCCTGCGACATGAGACCGGAGCATGCCATGGCCGAGACGGAAAGCAGCATTGCCAGCACGCCGATAACCACCAGGACGATCTTGACGGTCTTAGACACGTACGTCTTGCGCTGCTTCTTACGAGAGCTGGAGGCAGCGCGAGCCTGCTGCTCGGGCGTCGGCGCGGCCTCGGAGTTCTTTTTCTTGTTTGCCATAGTTGGCCTTTCGCATCACGAATCGAACAAACGCCATTGTGTCACAACGCGGACCCCGCGACACACCTGGTGCATGGGGGACAGGTCAATCTGCACCATTTTGGTGCAAAGGGGGCTCTTCTGGCTGTCGGCAGTTAGGGACATTCCTTTTCTGCCGGCAGTTGGGGACAGTCCCCAAGTGCCGGCCCTAAAAGTGGCGACGGATGGCGTCGACCATGCCCTGGCATGTGGTCTGGCCGAGCACATCGGCTGCGGCGGCGGCATCCATAAAGATATTCATAAGCGATTGCAGGGCCTCGACCTGGCCGCTCGGCTCGGCGATGCCAGATTGATGATGATCTGCGCCGGCACGGGGGCACCCATGCCCGCCATTGCACTGAACACCACGGGCGCCGCGGGCTTTACCACCGCGATATAGGGCTTAGCCACAAATCCGGGATCGGTGTGCGGGATGGCGATGTTGGCCGCCGGCATGGCAAGACCCGTGGGATAGGCATCCTCGCGCGTGCGGACGGCATCGAGCCAATCGGGCGCAATGTAACCGCGAGGTGCAAGCTCGTCCTCGAGCCGAGCAAACACCTCATCCGGCGTCGCGCACTCCCAATCAAAAAACACCAGCTCGGGCGTAAACAGCGCTTCGTTATCCGCCATGCGCTCACCTCTCTCACCTAGTCACCTGCGACGTTCTTAAACGACCAGTCATTCAAGAACGTCCCCGATGACTACCCAAAACAAAAGGTGGCCACGCACGCCTTGGCGCCAATGACCACCCTGACCACTCAGCTAAATTGTACTGTGCGCCGCTAGCCGCGAGGCGCGTCAATTGCCACCTTGCCGCTCTCCAGCACGTGGACGCGGCCGTCGGCGAGCATCTGAACTACCTCGGGATACAGCACGTGCTCAATCGCGTGGATATGCTCCTCGAGCGTATCGACATCCCAATCTTCCTCGACAGCCAGCGCGCGCTGGGCGATGATGGGGCCGTTGTCGTAGATCTCGTTGGCAAAATGCACGGTCACGCCAGTTACCTTGACGCCGCGCGCAAAGGCATCGTCGATCGCATGCGCGCCGGTAAAGCTCGGCAGCAGCGCCGGATGCAAGTTGACCACGCGGTTGGGAAACGCCGCCAGCAGCGGCGTGTGCACCATGCGCATGTAGCCGGCCATGACCACATACTCGCAGCCGCGTTCGAGCAGCTCGTGCGCGATGATCTCGTCGGCGGCAATAGGGTCGGCGTAGACATCCTTGGACAGCGTGAGCGTCTGGATGCCCGCGCGCTCAGCGCGCTGCAAACCCTTAGCCGAAGGACGGCTCGACACCACAAGCTCAATCGAAGCGTTGAGCTTGCCGGCGGCGATCAGTCGATCAACGCCTGCAGGTTGGTACCCGAACCGCTGATGAGCACGCCGATTTTGAGCGGCTCGGCCGTATCGGTGCCGGTCGGACGGGTATAGGACACAAAGTCCAGGCCCTTGGCGGCAGCCATCTGCTCGTTAGCGCTCATCGGAGTACACGACCTTACCGGAACCCTCGACGCACTCGCCCACGCGGAACGGCTTCTCGCCCAGCGCGACCAGGGCCTCGGTCACCGCGGCCTCGTCCTCGGGAGCGACGATCAGGCACAGGCCGACGCCCATGTTGAAGGTCCTGCATGCCTCGTTGGGCGCGAGCTCGGCCTGGCGCGACACGTAGGTGATGACGGGCGGAACATCCCAGCCCATCTCGGCACCGTTACGGGTGACCACGGCGTCAACGTCGTCGGCAAGCGCGCGGTTGAGGTTCTCGGTAATACCGCCGCCAGTAATGTGGGCGATGGCGTGCACTGGAGCGCCGCCGCGGAGCAGCTCAAGAACCGGCTTGACGTAGATGCGCGTGGGGGCCAGCAGGGCGTCAGCCAGCGAAGCGCCACCGAGCTCCTCGAGCGGACGGCTCAGCTCCTCGGCCTTAGCGGCGGCCTCGGGCGTACCCGGCTTAATGCCGTCGACGCCGATGACCTTGCGCACGAGCGAGTAGCCGTTGGAGTGCACGCCGGTGGAAGGCAGGCCCAGGATCACATCGCCCGGGCGGACGTTTGCGGGGTCGAGCATCTTGGGACGGTCGACGACGCCCACGGTAAAGCCGGCAAGGTCGTAGTCGGCCGGAGCCATGACGCCCGGGTGCTCGGCCATCTCGCCGCCCACGAGCGCGCAGCCCGCGAGCTTGCAGCCGTCGGCCACGCCCTTGATGATCTTTGCCATGTGCTCGGCCTCGATGTGCCGATGGCAACGTAGTCCAGGAAGAACAGCGGCTCGGCGCCCGAAGCCAAAATGTCGTTGACGCACATGGCGACCAGGTCCTGGCCCACCGTCTCGTGACGGTCCATGATCTGGCGAGCACGAGCTTGGTGCCCACGCCGTCGGTACCGCTAATCAGAATCGGGTCTTCCATATCCTTAAGCGCGGCGGCCGAGAATAAGCCACCGAAGCCACCGATGCCGCCGATGACCTCGGGACGGTTGGTGTCCTTAACCATTTGCTTAATAGCGTCGACGGCGCGGCCGCCCTCAGCGGTATCGACGCCGGCATCCTCATACGTCACATGCTTGCTGTCGCTCATCTGAGCCTTCCTCTCCCACTACCGTGGCGCCGCGCGTGCGCCAAACGGTGCTCATAGTTGCGTTCATTTCGGCGCGCGCCATAACAGCACGCGCCGCCATATCAACAAAACAGCAGGTAAAACCTACCAAAATAAACCTGTCCCTACATGGCAGGTTTTAGGCCTCGCCGTGCTCCTCTTCCCAACTGCGGTCGTCGTATTTCTCGACCACGGCGTCGTCATCAACATGCAGCGGCTTGTCCAGGTTGCGGGGCTTAAAGCCTCCATGAACTTGTCGCGGCCAAAGCTCTCGGGAATCGCCACGGGGTAGCGGCCGGTAAAGCACGCATCGCAGTAACCGCCTTTGGGCATGACCTTAAGCAGGCCCTCGACCGAAAGGAAGGCCAGCGAATCGGCGCCGATATACTCGCAAATCTCGTCGACCGTCTTGTTGGCGCTGATAAGCTGCGACTGCACGTCGTATCGATACCGTAGAAGCATGGCCAGATGACCTCGGGCGAGTTGATGCGGATATGAATCTCCTTGGCGCCAGCGTTGCGCAGCATCTTGACGAGCTGCACCATGGTGGTGCCGCGCACGATGGAGTCGTCGATGACGACCAGGCGCTTGCCCTCGATGTTGTCGCGCAGCGGGTTAAGCTTCATGCGCACGCCCATGGCGCGCAACTCCTGCGTAGGCTCGATAAACGTACGGCCCACGTAACGGTTCTTGATAAGGCCCTCGCCAAAGGGAATGCCGCTCTCGTGCGAATAGCCCTCCGCAGGCGGCAGGCCGGAGTCGGGCACGCCGATGACCAGGTCGGCCTCGACGGGCTCTTCGTGTGCCAGCTGACGACCCATGTCGTAACGGCAGGCATAGACGCTCTTGCCGTTCATGATGGAGTCGGGGCGGGCAAAGTAGACCTGCTCAAAGATGCAGTTTGCGGGCTCTTCGGCTGCAGGCACGCCCTGCTCGGATACCAGACCCTCGGCGCTGATGCGCAAAATCTCGCCGGGACGGACGTCACGGACGTACTCGCGCCCACGATGTCGAGCGCGCACGTCTCGGAGGCAACGACCCAGCCGCCGGCGCGCGTGACATGGACGGCGGAGTCGACCGTCGAGGCACCGTCTTGCGAGGGCAGCTGCGAAACAGAAGCGGCATCGGCCTGGTCCAGACCTTCGTCCACCAGCTTGCCCAGCACGAGCGGGCGAATGCCGTGCGGATCGCGGAATGCGTAGAGCGCCTGCTCGTTGATGAGCGTCATGGCGTAGCCGCCGCGCACGAGCTCCATGGTCTTGCGAATGCCCTCGCGCAGATGACCCGTGCGCTGGGTAAAGTAGCCGATAAGCTTGGTCGCGACCTCGGAATCCGAATTGGAGAGGAACGGCACGCCCAGCTCGATCAGCTGGCGGCGCAGCTCGTCGGTGTTGACGAGGGTACCGTTGTGAGCAAGCGCGATAATGACGCTGTTGATGGTGGAAAGATGCGGCTGCGAGGCTTCCCAGCTCTTGGCGCCGGCGGTGCCATAGCGCACGTGGCCCACGGCCAGCTGGCCGGAGAGCGTCGACAGGTCGGCGTTGGAGAACACACGGTCGAGCAGCCCAGATCCTTGCGGACCATAACCGTGCCGCCGTCACCCACGGCGATTCCCGCCGATTCCTGGCCACGGTGCTGCAGCGCACGCAGGCCAAAGTACGTCAGTCGAGCCACATCGCGATCGGGCGCCCATACGCCGAAAATGCCACATTCCTCATGCAGCTGGTCGGAGTCCGGATCATACGTCGACATGGTCTTCACCTGTCCCGCGGCGCGCTCGGCCGCGCGGATGGTTTCTTGAGACATGGCATCCCCTCAGAGCCTCGTATTTTGGCGTTACCCGCCTTATTATACGCACGGCGCGACGCGCTCCCCAGCGCATGAGCAGCGCTTTTTAAAAGCCCACCGAGCTAATAATCAGTTTTGTTGCCAAACATTTATTTGGCTTCACGACGTGGGTGGCAGTGCCACGCCGACCCTCACTACGCCACGCTTCGCCCGCCGTTAGGACTTACATTGTTGCAATTGGGACGTTCGTCCTGTCTTTTGGCAGGTCGGCGGCGTATCCTTGTGCCTACAGCAAAACGAGAAAGGTTATGTATGGATCGAAACGAACTCGACCCCAGCGTCCCCAGCGCCACGGAGGTCAAGAAGATCCCCCTCATCATTAAGGTATACGCCGTCCTGTGCATCCTGTCCGGCGTGGGCACGCTCCCGTCGGTCGGCGCCTTTATGTGGCAGGTCATCACCGCACTCATCAACGGCAACGCCGCCGCCAAGCTCGGCGACAACACGCTCGTCGCGGTCGGACTAATTGTCGCCGGCATCATGCTCTCGGCTGCCAGTGCCGTCATCTTGATCATCTTTGGCCTGGACCTCATCAAGAACCAGCGCCGCAATGCCGCCCGTCTGTCCTATATCCTAATCGCGTTTACCGTCGTCGAGCTTTTGGTTGACGTGATGCTCCAGGGCATCGGGCCCTTCTTGCTGCGCCCTGCCATCCAGCTCGGCATCCTCGTCGCGCTTTCGGCCACCGTCGACCCCACACTGCGCCAGGAGCGCGAGCTGCAGCGCCGCCTGCAGGAGATGCTCGACCGCGACGCCGCCGCCGAGGGCATGCTCGGGCGCGATGAAACCGGCGAGGGCTACATCAAGCTCAACTACTTCAACCTGTTCTGGGTATTCTTTGTCTGCTGCGTGCTCGGCCTGGTCCTGGAGGATATCTGGCATATGACCGTCAATGATCCGGGTGTCTACCAGGACCGCGCCGGTATGCTGTTTGGCCCCTTCAGCCCATCTACGGCTTTGGTGCCGTGCTCATGACCATGGTGCTCAACCGCTTCTATAAAAAGAACCCCATCATCATTTTCCTGGTGAGCGCCCTGCTCGGCGCCAGCTTTGAGGTGTTCGTGGGCTGGTTTATGCAGACCGCGTTTGGCGTGGTCTCGTGGAGCTACTCGCACATAACGCTGTTCGGTATGCCCGACCCGCTCGTGGTCCTCACGGGCGGACGCACCTGCACGGCTTCGCCTGTCTGTGGGGCCTGGGTGGCCTCATCTGGATCAAGCTGCTGCTGCCGAGGCTGCTCAAGCTCATCAACAAGATCCCCTGGAAGAGCCGCTACTCGGCTACCGTCATCTTTACCGTCATTATGCTGGTCGACGGCGTCATGACGCTGCAGTCGCTCGACTACTGGTACCAGCGCGTCAACGGCACGGAGCCGGATATTCCCGTCGCGCAGTTCTACGGCAAGTATTTCGATAATGAATACATGGAAAATCGCTTCCAGAGCATGACCATGAGCCCAAGGACGCCACACGCGTATAGCGCTGGCGCTGCTGCAAGTCGGTTCCAACGGACAAGTAAGCCCGCTGGCAGTTCAATCTAACTGCCAGCGGGCTCTTGCTACAGATGGGCTCGAATCGATCGCAAAGCCCTATGCCTCGCGCTCTACCTCGTTCACGCATTCATTCTTGATGGTGCCGACAAGCGACTGCAGGGCATCGACACGTGCGGACGAATGTCTCCGCCAATGAGCACGAGCATGATATCGTCGCCCACGGAAAGCTCGCCGCCTCGCCAGCCACACGCGCACATAGCCGATGCCGGGCATC
>ENA-OQMZ01000192-OQMZ01000192.1-human-gut-metagenome-genome-assembly--contig:-NODE-192-length-26843-cov-3.845598_pt1 | contig 26843 bp, 34 predicted proteins | sample MGYA00242621_ERZ504862 | MGnify/ENA primary metagenome ERZ504862 (study PRJEB26092, sample SAMD00036393) | human gut metagenome | host: Homo sapiens | study: EMG produced TPA metagenomics assembly of...
ATGTCACGATCGATCGCTGCTTTCAGATATTCTTTATCTGCAATAGCAGTGGAAAATAATTTATTATTTCCGGATATTTTTCTCTTAATGTTCTGCAAAGCTCTATTCCGGACATGCCTGGCATCCGGATGTCAGAAAGAACGATGTCCGGATGAAACGTTTCCGCCAGTTCCAGCGCTTTTTCTCCGTTTTCTGCTGCCTGCACTTCCAAAACGCCAAGTTTCTGCCAGGGCACATGCTTTAAAAGACCATTCCGAATTACTTTTTCGTCTTCGACTACCATCAGTTTCATAGGATACCTCTTTATCTGTTATCATTCTAAATGAATACGTCCGCTTACGCAGACACCGCTGTGCGTGAAAGTCCGTTTTTCTACTATATATACAAAAAATCTTTCGTTTACCCTTACACACACCGTAAAACTAAGTATATCATATTTTTTGTACTCTGTGAACAAGAAAAAAGTTCCACTGATCCCTTTTCTTGTATGTATGACAACAAAAAAAGCAGCGTACACGCCAAACTTTTTGTTAAAAAATTTGTCATACACGCTGTTTCTTTGCTTTTTTTCTGGTAAAACTGCTACTTTCTCGGGTGTGCTTTCTGGTAAACATCACGGATTTTGTTGACGCCAAGATGGAGATACATCTGTGTCGTCGAAATATCGGCATGTCCCATCATCTCTTGGACGCTCTTTAAATCCGCACCATTTTGCAGCAGATGGGTTGCAAACGAATGGCGCAGGGTATGCGGCGTAATATCCGCCGTAATGCCTGCGGATTTCGCATAGGATTTCAGGATTTTCCAGAATCCCTGACGGCTCATCGGACCTCCGGAACAGTTGACAAACAGTACATCATCATCCCGTCCATGCATCAGGGCTGCGCGCGCACTCCCCAGATACTGCTCCAACGCCTTTTTCGCCGGTCCGCCGAACGGAACGATCCGCTCCTTTTCATCGCGGCAGGTGATGTAGCCCATCATAAGGTTGACATCCTGTATCTTCAAATGGATCAGCTCACTGACGCGGATACCGGTCGCATACAGCATTTCCAGCATTGCTTTGTCGCGGATCCCCTTTGGCGTGTCGGTTTTGGGCTGGCGAAGCAGCAGATCGACCTCTGCGATGGAAAGGATCTCCGGCATTTTCCGCTCAACCCTCGGTGGCTGCAGTGCTTTCGACGGGTCAGATACCATTTTTCCCTCCTGACATGCATATTGGCAAAACATATGAATCGCCGCAATGCTGCGCGAGATCGTTGCCGGGGAGAAGTGTTCCCGCTCCAGATATAATAAATAAGAATTTAAAACCGTTGCATTCATCTGCTCCGGTTTTTCTATTCCGTGCTCCTTCAAAAAAACTGCCAGCTTTCGAAGATCGCGCTGATAGGAGACTTCTGTATTTTTTGACGCTTTCTTTTCCGTCTGTAGATAGTCCGTAAATGACTGTATCGTTTCCTGCATAGCTTTTTTCCTTTTTGCTTTTTTCTCCCTCTCACTGCCCGATAAAGGGTAACAATGCTTTTAATTATATACACGTTTTTTCAAAAATGCAATTCCCTTTTCAGACCGTTTTTACAGGATTTTCGCAAGAAACCACGGATTGACATAACTCTCAAGCAGAATACCCCACAGAAGCAGGATCAGTGCAAAGAAGTAGCGCACGCCGAAGCAAAAATATTCCTTTTTCTGTATGCCGCCGGCAAGGTGATTCGTCTCTGCCATCCGGCTACACGCAGCAGCCATCAGAAATAACGCGGCAAGGTAGAGGAAAATCTGCGGAAAAAGAGCCAAAAAAAAGAATAAAAGACCTGCCATTCCGTTCTGCAGATAGCAGCCGAGAGAAAGACGCCACACAGAAAACCATATGCCCAAACGGCAGCAGTGGCAAAATACGCACCGATTGCCGTCAATCCAAAGAGAAGTCCCGCAAATGCCGGTGCTAACCGTACCTTTAGAAGATAGGAAAAGCAGGCCTTTGCGGAAATTTTTTCTTCCAAAAAACGCCTCCGCCTGAAATAGGCGGACGCTATTTCCCTCCTTCATTCCCGTGTGGGATGCCGCAAGCAGCAGCAGTACACCGAGGGTCATACCGGCCGCAAACCAGAGGGCAAAAAAACGAATATATGCATTCTCATCCCGTTCTCTCATTTGCTTTTTGCGCCTCCTTATTTTCTGCCTTACTGTCAATGTATTCACGGTTCATAGACAATATACGTAAAAGAAGTGCCTGCTCCGCAGACCCCCATCTGCGAATGGCACTTCTTTCCTCTTTTCAGGGTCCCCCAATGTCTCACGCACCGAAATGTCCGTTCATTTCAAACCCTGCTTTTTGTATATCCCCATAAGATATTTTTCACTTCTTTTATTTCACGACAAGATAGGTATCCAGATCATCGAACTGATCAAGGTAGCTGACTGCGCCCTCGTACATATTGGACTGCAGTACGATATTTACCGTGTTATAGATGCAGCGTTTCAATTCTGCCATCGTCAGAGTTCCATCTGCAAGTTCTTTTTTGATGTTCTCGTGATCCTCCGGCAGACCCGGCATTACCATGTCATTTCCGGCTCTCATGCAGCCCGCTGCCGTACACTCGCCCTGGATCTGTACGTTGGTGGTTGTCCAGTCGGTCATGATAGCTCCTGCAAATCCCCACTCATCTCTCGCTGCTTTCGTGCAGGTATCGTAGCAGTTTGCAGCGTGTACACCATTGATCAGGTTGTAAGATGTCATAATGGACATCGGCTGTGCATCTTTGACTGCGATTTCAAAGCCTTTCAGATAGATCTCACGCAGGGCACGCTCGGACAGGATGGAATCGGAGCCCATACGGTTATCCTCCTGATTGTTGCATGCGAAGTGTTTGATCGTGGTTCCGCAGCCCGGTACCTTCTGTACACCGAGCGTCATAGCAGCCGCCATCATACCGGCAAGCAGCGGATCCTCGGAATAATATTCAAAGTTTCTTCCGCAGAGCGGATTTCTGTGGATGTTCATGCCAGGTGCCAGCCACAGTGTTACGTTGAACAGCTCCATCTCATGGCCGATCATCTCGCGACTCTCTTGATCAGTTCTACATCCCAGCTCTGTGCCAGAAGTGTTCCAACCGGAATTGCGGTACAGAACTGATAATAGGTTGTTCCGCGTTTTTCCTGCGGTTTGCTGAAGAATCCGCCTTCCAGTGCCGCCAGGAAATCGCTCGCTACGATCTCTCCGTTGTCTACCTGGTATTCTCTCTTCAGACGAAGACCTGCAGGTCCGTCCACCAGAGCAATGGTGGTTACATTCCACGGCTCCTCCGAAGCACACGGGGATGTCTCCGCTGCTGCTCCCGGAACAGAAATTCCTGCGGAGCCAAGCGCGTTGCCCTGTGCTCTTCCCGGATCACCGGTTGCAAGGAGTGCCAGCTGATCCACAGAAAGGGATTCCACAATCTTTCCTGCTTTTCCAGGAAGCTCTTCCGGTACCGGCTGGTAATCTACTTTCTCAGTTGGGATCTCAGATGCTTTGAGCTCGATCACGCTCATTCTCTTTTCTTTTACTTCCTTCTGCCATGCAGCCTCTCTTGCCTGAACTTTTTCTGCATCAGGAACAATCTCATTCAATTTCTCTTTCAGCGGGCAGATATTTTCACACGCTGTCATGACTGCTTTCTCGTCCAGCTCCAGCGCGCCGGAGAGAACAGATGTATTCAGATCATTTCCAATCCAGATACCATACATGCCCGGCTCCAGAATCCAGGATGCGCTTTCCTCCTCATAGGAAGTCAGCTGATACAGCGGGAAGGTGATGGTCATGGTCTGGGATCCTTCGGAGCCAGCAGTTTTGTTTTTCCAAAGCCTGCCAGACGGCGGAACTCTTTCACCAGTCTGCCCTGCGGGCAGGAAGCGTAGATCTGTACAACTTCTTTTCCTGCATAAGTATCGCCGGTGTTGGTAACGGTAACAGTCACGCTTACTTTCGGATTCATCATACCGCGGCCGCTTACTTTGATGTCATCGGTTCTGATCTCGAAATCGGTGTAGGACATACCGTAACCGAAGGAGTAACGGACTGGTACTTCAAAGGTATCGAAGTAACGGTATCCAACGAAGATACCCTCTTCGTATTTTTCTTTCATGAGGTCGCCGCTCTTGTAGCTGTAAACCTCTGCACCCGGATAATCATAGTAATCTTTTGCCCAGGTATCTGTCATTTTTCCGGATGGGGTTACATCGCCGCTTACAACATCAGCAAATGCATTTCCGCCTTCCTGGCCTGCCTGTACGTACTGTAAAATAGAGCGGATATTGTCAAATTCTTCTACGAATGCCAGATCCATCAGGCCGCCGGTGTTGATAACAAGAACAACGTTTTTATAGCATCTGGAAACCTGTGCCAGAATAGCTTTCTCTTCTTTGGAGATGAAGTAGTCACCCTCCGTATCAAAACGGTCTTTGTTCTCTCCTGCGATACGTGCCAGAACGAAGAATGCGGTGTCTGCACCGTCGGCTGCTGCTTTCTCTTCATCGATTGGGTTTCCGGATGGCATAAAGAACGGGGTTGCAGAGTACGCATCAAAGAATTTTGTGTCGTCTCCGTTCAATTTTGTGAAAATCTCATTTTTCCAGTCCAGTCTTGCCTGTACGTAGAGTTTATCGTAATCCTCCAGCCATTCACTGCTTGTTACGTCGTAGCCTGCATTTTTCATGCCCTGGAAAATATTAACGCTGTCACGCTCATTGACATCGCCGGAACCGGTGCCTCCTTTGATGGTGCGGATCGCACCTGCTCCGTAAAGACCTACCTTGCTGCCCTTTGCCAGCGGCAGGAAATGATCTTTGTTTTCCAGAAGAACGAATCCCTCTGCTGCTGCCTCGCGGGCAAGTTTGCGGTGATCTGTTTCACGCTGGGTTACTTCCGGAGATGTAGTTCCGTTAAAGGTTCTTACCTTTGCTTTCATGTCTTTGTTCCTCCCAAACTTTGTTTCGTGCTAATGTCTCCATTATCTTCCCTTTTTCGTGTAACTTCTAGTTCCTTTCTTGTCCTTTCTCTGGTTGATATTGATATTTCGCCCAATTTCTGGTACAATATTCTTATCTTTTTTGATTATAATTGACGTATATTTCTATCACATCCTGGAGGTACTTATGGAATCCTGCTTTTACGAAACAATACACGAAACCGATCTGCTGCACGTCCGTTTTGAGCTGCAGGATGCGCCCGCTTTTGTTTTTCCGGCGCACTGGCACGAATATGTGGAAATTCTCTATCTGATCAGGGGACAGTTTTCCGCGATTGTCCAGGCAACGGAGTATCGGTTAAACGAGGGCGATCTGATTATCATCAACTCCGGCGACCTCCATATGACGCGCTCCAACACCTGTACATATCTTCTGCTGCAGATTTCCGCAAGCCAGATGCGCCAATATCTGCCGGACTTTGATACGATGCGTTTCGACACGATCATTCCCTACTCGGAACAGCCGGCTCCGCTCCGCGCACTGCTCTCGGAGATGAACGAGATCCGGCAGAATCCTTCCGATTCATACCAGCTTCTCTTTACCTCACGACTGTACGAATTTCTGTACCATCTCTGCCGGTCGTATTCCCACCAGATCCCTTCGGCATCCCTCACGGGTTCACAGCGCGATCTGCAGCGCGTGACACACGTTATGAACTGGGTGAAAGTGCATTACCCGGAACCGTTAAGCCTCGAAACAGCCGCGGATTCCCTGGCGCTCTCGAAGGAGTATTTCTGCCGGCTCTTTAAAAAGTATACCGGACAGACCTTTCTCGAATATCTGAACGATGTGCGCACGATGCACCTGTACGAAGATTTACAGAATTCCGACGAAACGATCACGGTACTGATGGAGAAAAATGGGCTGTCGAATTACAAAATTTTTATGCGGACCTTCAAAAAGCTGTATGGCTCTACACCTCAGAAAATGCGCTCGAATCGGATACGGCACGTATAAATTCTTTTGAAATTTACTGTTCTTATACACACTGAAAAGGCTGTGGAACATGATTGCTCATGTCCACAGCCTCTTTTTGATTTCGTTATTAAATTGTTTCGTAGAAAGTCTTTTATTTCGCGTAATCCGTTACACGGCTCTCGCGGATAACATTGACCTTGATCTGTCCCGGGTATTCCAGTTCAGCTTCGATCTGTTTCGAGATATCCCTTGCGAGCAGTACCATTTCAGAATCGGATACCTGCTCAGGAACAACCATGATGCGGACTTCTCTACCAGCCTGAATAGCAAAAGATTTTTCGACACCCTTGAACGAATTCGTGATGTCTTCCAACTGTTTTAATCTGTTGGTATATGTTTCGAGTGTTTCTCTTCTTGCACCCGGTCTTGCTGCGGAAATTGCATCCGCTGCCTGAACGATACATGCAATCAAAGACTGGGGCTCTACATCCCCGTGATGTGATTCTACTGTGTTGATCACAATCTGAGATTCTTTGTACTTTTTGCAGAGATCTGCACCGATCTGAATGTGAGATCCTTCTACCTCATGGTCGATGGATTTACCGATATCATGAAGCAGCCCGGCACGTTTTGCCATGCGGACATCGCATCCTACCTCTCCTGCGAGGAGACCGGAAAGCTGTGCTACCTCGATCGAATGCTTTAATGCATTCTGTCCGTAGCTGGAACGGAATTTCATTCTTCCAAGGAGACGGATCAGCTCCGGATGAAGTCCGTGTACACCGACTTCCAGTGCGGCTGCCTCGCCTTCCTCGCGAATATTCTGTTCTACTTCTTTGCGGGCCTTTTCTACCATCTCTTCGATGCGGGCCGGATGGATTCTTCCGTCTACGATCAGTTTTTCCAGAGCAATTCTTGCCACCTCACGGCGAATCGGATCGAATGAGGAAAGAACGACTGCTTCCGGTGTATCGTCGATGATCAGGTCAACGCCTGTCATGGTTTCGAGTGTACGGATGTTTCGTCCTTCACGACCGATGATGCGGCCTTTCATTTCATCGCTCGGAAGCTGTACCACGGAGATGGTACTCTCGGATACGTGATCGACAGCACATTTCTGAATAGCTGTTACCACATACTCTTTTGCCTTACGGCCTGCTTCCTCTTTTGCTCTGCTCTCCAGCTCTTTGTAGAGCTTTGCTGTGTCGATTTTTACTTCGTCTTCCACAGATTTTAACAGATACTCTTTTGCTTCCTCGGAGGTAAAACCGGAAATTCTTTCCAGTTCCTGTACTCCTTTTTCGTGTAGACCGTCTACTTCCTTTTCTTTCCTTCTGACGCTTGCCTCTTTTGCTGCAATTTCGTTTTCACGACGCTCCAATACGTCCGCTTTTTTATCTACAGATTCTTCTTTCGATAAAACGCGCTTCTCATATTTCTGCAGTTCCGCTCTGCGCTCTCGGGTCTCTTTTTCTACTTCATTCTTCGTACGAAGAGACTCCTCCTTCGCCTCCAGCAGGGCTTCCCGTTTCTTAGTTTCGGCAGTTTTCAGTGCTTCATCTATGATGTTTCTCGCCTTTTCTTCCGCTGTGCCAATTTTTTCAGCATCCTGCTTGATTTTATTGTCCACAGCAATTTTCCTGGTAACAGGAACCGCAATAAGCAGCGTGACTACTACAGCAATGAATACCAGCAGAATTGTAATACCTGTACTCATTACCGGAGCACCTCCTTATTTAGTTTTCATTGCACATTTACAACACTACAATTTTATACTGTTTTCACAAATTTGTCAATGTTTTAAAAATATTCATGTAATTTATTGCACATAATTTCGCGGCATGTGGCGGAATCGCCGGGAATATTCAGGATTCTTCGTCAGCGGAATCTTGGTATTCTTCCAGTGCCCGACGGATTTCGGAACTGCCGAATCCCTTCCGCGTCAGAAAACCGGCGGCACGGCGGTACTCTTTTTCATCCAGCCGGTGCGGCGTGCCGAGCTTTGCGAAGGCGGCTACTTTTTGCAAGTTCATACTCATCGCGGGCATCCTCCTGCTCTTCCAGGACGGATTCCACCAGTTCCCGGTCCACGCCTTTCTGTGCCAGCGCATAGAGGACTGCCTTTTTCCCTTTTTTCGCACCGCTGCCCGCAAGATACTGCTCCACGTATGCGCGGTCGTCGATATAGTGAAAGCTCTCCACGTACGAGACAGCCTCTTCAATGGCTCTCTCGGGATAGCCGTCTTTTCGTAACTTATCTTCCAGCTCTTTTTTCGTCCGCATCTGTCCGAGCAGCAGATACATCGCGCGGTGTTTGGCCCTTTTAGTCAGCACTTCCCCTGCCAGCTTTTCGTAAACCTCATCGGGAAGCTCCTCCTGCTCTTTGATGCGGGAAGCGCGGATTTCCCCGTTATAAAGAACCAGATCCTCTCCGTCATCGAAGAGGATCCGTGATTTCTTTTTATTCAGAGGACGAATCTCTGTCACAAACATTTATTCGTCGTCTCCTTCGGTTTCCGGAACTGCTGCTGTTTCTTCTGTGCCTTCCGGCGCTTCTTCCTTGATCAGGCCGTAAGCCACGCGCACTTTGTGCTCGATCTCATCCATGATTTCCGGATGCTCGCGCAGGTATGCTTTCGCATTTTCGCTCCCTGGCCGATCTTGTCGCCGCCGTATGCGAACCATGCGCCGCTCTTCTGTACGATGCCGACGGAAGCTGCCAGATCCAGAACGTCTCCTTCTTTGGAGATTCCTTTTCCGAACATGATATCAAATTCTGCCTCGCGGAACGGCGGAGCTACTTTGTTTTTCACGACTTTGATTCTGGTACGGTTTCCGACCATCTCTCCGCCCTGCTTTAAGGCTTCGATTCTTCTGACATCGAGACGGATGGAAGAATAGAATTTCAGTGCACGGCCGCCGGTTGTGGTCTCCGGATTTCCGAACATGACACCGACTTTTTCACGCAGCTGGTTGATAAAGATAACAATACAATTGGATTTGCTGATCGCTGCAGTCAGTTTCCGGAGTGCCTGAGACATCAGACGCGCCTGAAGTCCGACGTGGGAATCTCCCATGTCGCCGTCGATCTCGGCTTTTGGAACGAGTGCTGCAACAGAGTCCACGATGATGATGTCTACCGCACCGGAACGGACCATCGTCTCGGTGATCTCAAGTGCCTGCTCGCCGTTGTCCGGCTGTGAGATATAGAGGTTTTCAATATCAACACCGATGTTTTTGGCATAGGCCGGATCGAGCGCATGCTCTGCATCGATGAAGCCGGCGATTCCGCCGCGTTTCTGTACTTCGGCTACCATGTGGAGCGCTACGGTTGTTTTACCGGAAGACTCCGGTCCATATACCTCGATGATTCTTCCCTTCGGCACACCGCCAAGACCGAGTGCGATATCCAGGCTTAAAGAGCCGGTCGGGATGGTTTCCACGTTCATGTTTGCTGCGGAATCTCCGAGCTTCATGACAGCTCCTTTTCCGTACTGTTTTTCAATCTGTCCAAGTGCGGCATCGAGTGCACGCAGTTTATCTTCGTTATTATTTCCCATACTGAATATTCTCCTTACCATGCGAACGTCCGTTCGCTTCTGTATCCATACTATTACAAATCTGCTTTGTTGTCAACTGTTTTTCTTTTTTTCCTGTGTCTTTTTTCAGCCCCCAAATCCTCTGCACCGGAGCTGCTTCGAATATATCCTTATGCACAAGTGTAGCATATTCCACTCTCCTGCCGCAACCCAAAAATACTGCAAAAATCCCGAAACGGCTTTTCTTTCCTCTTCTGCCATTTCGGGATTTTTTTCTTATTTTTCAGAATGCAGACCAGCTTATCCGATCAGCCAGTTGTACATTTCCTCGTACTGTTTTGCGGAATTCGCCCAGGAGAAATCCTGTGCCATTGCGCGGTCGATCATCTTGTTCCACTCGCGTTTTTTGTCGTAATAGATGCGCTCTGCGTACCGCACGGTACCCATCATCTCATGCGCATTGTAGTTTGTGAAGCTGAATCCAGTTCCTGTTCCCTCGTACTCATTGTACGGCTCTACGGTGTCTTTGAGGCCGCCGGTCTCGCGGACAATCGGAAGGGTTCCGTAGCGGAGGCTCATGAGCTGGGAGAGTCCGCATGGCTCAAACAGGGACGGCATCAGGAAGGCATCGCAGGATGCATAGATCTTGTGTGACATTGCATCGGAATAGTAGATGTTTGCCGAAACCTTCTTGTCGTATTTCCATGCGAAGTGGCGGAACATGTTCTCGTAGCGCTCCTCGCCGGTTCCAAGGATCACAAACTGTACGGCATCCTGCACATCTCATCCATCATATAGCTGATGAGGTCGAAGCCCTTCTGATCGGTCAGCCGGGATACGATACCGATCATCATCGTCTTCGGATTGACCTCGAGTCCTAACTCCTCCTGCAGTGCCAGTTTATTTTTCACTTTCTCTTTACGGAAGTTCTTTACATTGAAATTCTTTGCAATCTGAGCGTCTGTCTCCGGGTTCCACTCATTGTAGTCGAGTCCGTTTACAATACCGCGCAGATCGTTTGCTCTTGCACACATCAGACCGTCGAGTCCTTCGCCATAGAACGGGGTCTGAATCTCCTGCGCGTATGTATTGCTGACGGTGGTGATCGCATCTGCGTAAACCAGACCGCCCTTCAAGTAGCTGGCATCGTGTTTGAACTCCAGCTTATCCGGTGTGAAGTAGTAGTCGGAAAGGCCGGTAATGCTCTGAATCGTCTTGCGGTCCCAGATGCCCTGGAATTTCAGGTTGTGGATCGTCATGACGGTTTTGATTCCCCGATAGAATTCATCTGCCTGGAAACGCTCGTGCAGGTAAACCGGAACGAGACCGGTCTGCCAGTCGTGGCAGTGGATGAGATCCGGGCGGAAGCCGATGGTCGGTAAAATGGAAAGCGCTGCTTTGCTGAAGTAAGCAAATTTTTCCAGATCCCACGGCATGCCCGCATATGGAGTGCTTCCTCCGAAATGCTCCTCGTTGTCGATAAAGTAGAATTTGATGCCTTCATATTCCATCTCGAAAATGCCGACATACTGCTGTCTCCAGTTCAGATCCATGTAGAAGTTTGTCACATACCGCATCTGATTTTTAAACTGTTCTTTGATTCCTGCGTATTTTGGAATCACCACGCGCACATCAAAATACTCTTTCGGGAAGTACTTCGGCAGAGAACCTACTACATCCGCCAGACCGCCTGTTTTGATGAACGGTACACACTCTGAAGCCAACGAACAAAATTATTTTCATGAAAGAATCCTCCTGTAATTTCATGCTGATTATCGCATCTTTGTTTTTCTGTAATTCCTTCCTTTTTGTCACGATCCTATGAAACGCGAAAGGATAATCAACGTCCTGTCTGTATTATACCGTACTTTGTCCAGAAAAAAAAAAGTCTAAACTTCTGTAATTTCTCCGTTTGTTCGGATTTTTTTGTTACTTTTTACTGATTTTTCAGTTCAAGACGTATTTTATCTGCAATTAATGCAATAAATTCAGAATTTGTCGGTTTACCCTTGCGGTTGTTCACGGTATAGCCGAACAGCTCGTCGATTGTGTCCATTTTGCCGCGGCTCCAGGCCACTTCAATCGCATGGCGGATGGCACGCTCGACACGACTTGACGTTGTCTGGTGGCGTTTCGCGATGGTCGGATAGAGAATCTTGGTAATGGAATTGAGCATTTCCGTGTCCTCTACGGAAAGCAGAATCGCATCGCGCAGGTACTGGTATCCTTTGATATGGCAGGAACGCCGATCTCGTGGATCATATTTGTCACATCGATTTCCAGACTGTTTTCCGGCGGACAGATCGGCTCTTTTCCGGGGTTTGTAAAATTTCTTGGATGGTATCTTCTTACTGCTGTCATTCCTTTTGTTGCTTTGATCCGGTTCAGAAGAGTTTCGTTGTCGAACGGTTTTAAGACGTAATAGTAAGCGCCGAGCCGGAACGCATCTTCGGTGATCCTCTCCTCTCCTACGGCGGAGACAACGATAAAGGCAGGTCTTTTTTTCAGATTTTTATCCTCATTGACTTTCTCCATTACAGTCAGACCATCCATCTTCGGCATGAAAATGTCAAGCAGTACGACGTCCGGTTCTTTGTCGCGGATGATACTGTAGATATCATTTCCGTTTCCGGTCTGCCCGATCAGTTCAAGCGTGTCATCCTGTTTTATGACGTTCCCAAGCATTTCCTGCATGCGTTCGTTATCATCCGCGATGGCAATGTTGATCTTTTCCATAAAGCTCTCCTTTGCAAAAACTCATAGTCTTTCCGGAATTTCACTGCATCCGTTTTCTTCTGAACTTTTTCCAATCACACAGACATTATAATTTTATTTTTTCGCATTTTCAATATATTTCCCGTAAATTTTTGAAAATTCGATCGACATTTTCCGTAAAAATTCGGAAGTTTGTAACAATTTCAACCAAATTAACGCATATTTTTTCAGTTCCGTGCAAGCATGTTTTCCGCAAAGACACCGTAGCCTTTTTCTGGATGGTTTACGAAAACATGGGTAATGGCGCCGATCAGCCTTCCGTTCTGGAGCACCGGCGAGCCGGAATTTCCCTGTACGATGCCGCCGGTTTTCTGTAGCAGCCGTTGATCGGTAATTTCGAGCACAAAATTTTTGTTCGTATTCTCGCTTCCAAGATCGATTTCTGTAATCTCCGCCTCATACTCTTCTACCGTATTGTCCACGCACATCCGTACGGTGGCCGGGCCCGTCTCGATCTCCTGCCGATAGGCAATTTCCGTCACGGTAAGCGGCAGTGCACTGCTTTTTTCCCTGTCCAGAACGCCGTGGATACCGTAGATGGTATTCTCCGCCACTGATCCGATACGGTTCTTTTCTTCGTAATGGATCACACCCTGCAGTTCACCCGGTACACCCGCTTTTCCCGGGATCACAGACAGAATCTGTGTCAGATACAGTTCTCCGCCGTTCAATTGGAGCATTTTTCCGGTATCGACATCACTGATTCCATGGCCGAGCGCTGCAAAGGTTCCGTCCGGTTCCACGAAAGTCAGTGTTCCGATTCCCTGCATATTGTCGCGGACCCAGGCCCCGAGGCGGCAGGTGCCGTCCTGGCTTTTCTGCGGTGTCACCTGCACTTCGATCGTTTCCCCGTCCCGAAGCAGGGAAAGACACACCGGGGAACCGTTTGATACTTTTACTGCATCAATCAGCTCCTGCTTGCTGCGGATGCTCTGTCCGTTTACTTTTGTGATATAGTCGCCTTCCCGCAGAATATTTTCTGACGGACGGCTGACGGTTCCGTCGGACGAACGGATTTCGGCTGTACGGATCACCATCACACCGTCGGTCTCCATATAGATACCGACCGGCGCGCCGCAGACGGCAACTTTCGGCCGTTCTTCCTGGATCACACGGATCTTTTTCAGCGGGATCCCGGCGGCGGAACATTCTACAACCGTTTCACCCGTTTCTCCGAATTCGTTTTTTTCTGCTTCCTTCGTATCTTCCGAAATTGTCAGAAGCGGATGTTTCGTGAGCGGCTGAAACGGGCTTTCGCTGTTCTCATCCACATACATCGTATCCGGCAGGGATTCGCGCATGGCATCGTAGCAAGAAGAACAGCGAGGATCAGAAACAGCGCCGCCAGCGCAAGCAGGACTCTTCGGTATTTTTGTTTTCTCGTCATTTGCATTCCCATCCTTTCCGCCGCAGGCAGAACTGCGGCATTTCTTTTGTTTTCGCGGCGGTCGTCAAGTTCTCGTGCAGGCACGGACTTTGACTCGCCGCCCGCGAAAAAGAGGGAAACCACGCTTTGTTTCGTGATTTCCCTCTTAGTATGCGGACTTCTCTTTATTTGAGTCTTGCAGATTTTTGTACCTGTGCCAATTCCTTCATCTCGCTGGCATTTGCCAGAACAGAATCCGTAATTTTCGCGCCGCCGAGCATTCTTGCCAGTTCTCTGACAGAATCTTCCTCGGATAATGGATGGATCGATGTGACGGTCTCGTTTTCTTCGACGTTTTTTTCGATTTCAAAATGAGAATCTGCCATCGCTGCGATCTGCGGCAGATGGGTGATGCAGATGACCTGATGGCGCTGCCCGATCTGTGCCATTTTTTCGGAAACTTTCTGCGCCGTCCTTCCGCTGATTCCGGTGTCGATTTCATCGAAAATCAGGGTTTCTGTCTCGTCGCGGTCGGCAAGAATCGTCTTGATTGCAAGCATGATTCGCGACAGTTCACCGCCGGAAACAACTTTCGCCAGCGGACGGATCGCTTCGCCCGGGTTTGTGGAGATTAAGAACTCCACAGCATCGGTTCCGTTTTCGGTGTAGCTTTTTGTCTTTTCAAATGAAATTTCAAATGCGACATGCAGGAAATTCAGGTCGCGCAGACCTTCGATAATCTGTGTTTCGAGCCGTTTTGCATAGTTTCTGCGGATTTTGGACAGATTATGTGCGGCCGCATCCAGTTTCTGCTCCGTTTTCTGTAACTGCTCCTGCAGTGCGGCACGGCAGCTCTCAAAGTTTTCCAGTTTTTCCAGTTTTTTCTGCTGTTCTTCGCGATATGCGGTGATCTCTTCCATCGTCTTTCCATACTTTGCTTTCAGGCGGTTGATCTCATCGAGCCGCTTTTCCGTCTCGTAATACTCTTCTTCGGAAAAGGTCAGTTCGGAAAGATATGCGGAAATTTCGCGGTTGAAATCATTCAGCAGTCCGTCAATATCGGAAAGGGTCTGCGACGGACCGGAAAGTGCATCGTCGTACACCGCGGCCTGCTGCAGCTCCCGGATTGCGCGGCCGACCTGCTCCCCGGCGCTGTTCTCTGCACCGTAGCCGGTGATCGCATATACCGTCTGCAGAGATTCCGCGATCTTTTTCGCATGGCCCATTTTCCGGTACGCAGTTTCCAACGCTTCGTCCTCGCCCTCTTTTAGCTCTGCCTGATCAATCTCGTTGATTTCAAACGTAAGAAATGCTGCCTCCCGCTTTCTTGCCTCCTCGTCGAGCTCGTACGCCGAGAGCTCCTTTCGGACATTCTTCCACTCCTGGTACAGCGCCCGGACCTCTCCTTTTGCCGTGGCCGCCTCGGTTCCCGCAAACGCGTCAAGAATCGCGATCTGCCGGTCCGGATAGAGCAGCGACTGGTGCTCATGCTGGCCGTGGATGTCGAGTAGCAGGGACGCAAGGACTTTTACCTGCGAGATATTGCATGCCTCGCCGTTGATGCGGCAGACGCTGCGGGATCCGGTGATCTTTCTGGAAATAATCACCTGTCCCTCCTCCGCCTCGAGATCCATCTCTTTTAACAGCTCCAGCACATGCGGATTTTCGGTTTCAAAGACCAGTTCCACCAGCGCGCTTGTCTCTCCCGTCCGGATCATCTCGCGGGATATCTTCTTTCCAAGCGCCGCGTTGATCGAACCGATCAAGATGGATTTTCCGGCTCCGGTTTCTCCGGTCAGTATATTCAGGCCCGGACCGAACTCCACTTCCGCTTCGTCGATCAGGGCCAGATTTTTTACGTGTAAGTTTGTGAGCATTCTTTTCCTCCGGTGTCACACCTGCTGTCATCTTTTTGTCTCTTTTTGCAGAGACGTGCGTTCTTTAGAACTCTTCGCCCGTCTCCTCCATGCCGTCCACCATTTTTTTCAGTCGTTCTGCCGCCACAAGCGCCGCATCATCGTCTCTTGCCACGCAGAGAATCGTATCGTCTCCGCCGATGCAGCCGACGATCTCGCTCCAGTTCATCTCATCGAAAGCCGCTGCTGCCGCCATTGCCATGCCGGATACGGTTTTGATGACCAGAATATTTTTGGCAAGATCAACAGAAATAAACGCATCTTTCAGAACGCGCGCATAGCGGCTTCCCACCTCAGACGGTGCATTCTGCAAAACAGCATAACGGCTTCCGCCGTTCTCTTTTGGTACTTTTGTGAGCTTCAGCTGGCGGATATCCCTCGAAATCGTCGCCTGCGTTACGGCAAAGCCGCTCTCCTCCAGCTTCTTTGCCAGCTCCTCCTGTGTTTCAATGTCATATTGGTTAATTAATTTGATAATCTGTGCATGTCTCGCGATTTTCATTTCAATATCCTTCCCCAGTAACTATATCTTAAATGTTTGCCATTTTCTTTCTTAATGTCTCCAGAAAACTGATGTTGCTGATCTTCACAATCAGAGTATCCCGTCTGGCCTTTTTGATCACGATCCGGTCGCCGGTTTTCATCGGAACGCGGGTGTCGCCGTCAAAATAGGCCATGCCCTGTTCAATGCCGCCGTCTCTCGAAGGCCCGAGCTCCACCTCGATCACATCCTCTGCCGGAAAGACAATGCTTCTCGTATTCAGGGTGTGCGGGGCAAGCGGTGTCATCAGCATCAGGCTGGCTGACGGTGAGATGATCGGGCCGCCCGCGGAGAGGCTGTAGCCGGTCGAACCGGTCGGCGTTGCGACGATGATGCCATCGGCGCTGTAGGAATTTAAAAACTCCCCGTTGACGTAATTGTCGAACCGGACGACACGCAGGTTTCCCTCACGGGTGATCGTAATGTCGTTGAGTGCCGTGTCCTCCGCAATCAGCTTTCCGTCCCGGTAAATCGATCCGCAGAGCATCATGCGGTGCTCAATCGTATACTCATCCGCCATCAGATGATCCAGCGCCGGATAAAGCGTGTCACGGTCGATTTCCGCAAGATAGCCGAGCGTTCCCAGATTGATGCCGAGCAGTGGAATCTGTAAATCCACCACGTCGCCTGCTGCCTGCAGAAGCGTGCCGTCACCACCGAGCACCAGAATGCCGTCGATATCTGACGGAACCTTCGCCGGATCCGTATAATGGTATTTTTCCCCTTTTTCGCTGTTATCGCAGAGAAGACACGTTTTTCCGCGCTCCTCCAGATATTGCCTGATCTGGTCTGTCACGGTAAGGTCCGGGTCTTTTGCTCTGTTTGTGATCAGGTAAAATCGCTCCATATCATGCTCCTTAACCCTTTTATTTATCCAGTGTATCGTGTGCGCTCTTTACAACGGCGTCTACATCGACATTGGTCTCTTCCTCTGTCACGCCGTCCGGCAGCCGGACAAGGTGAACGAGATACTCGATATTTCCCTCCGGTCCTTTGATCGGAGAAAATTCCAGATGGCGCACGCCGAAGGAAATGCTTTTCGCATAGGAAATGACCATCTCAATGACTTCTTTGTGTACAGCCGGATCACGGACAACACCTTTTTTGCCGACTTTTTCGCGTCCTGCCTCAAACTGCGGCTTGATCAGAGCTGCAATTTCGCCGTTCTCTTCCATCAGATTTCGGACCGGAAGCAGCACCTTGGTCAGGGAGATAAACGATACGTCGATCGATACGAAGGACGGTCTCTCCTCGATATCCTCCGTCACGACGTAACGGATGTTCGTGCGCTCCATACAGACAACGCGCGGATCGTTCCGCAGCTTCCAGTCGAGCTGGCCGTGGCCGACATCCACGGAATATACTTGACGGCGCCGTTCTGCAGCATACAGTCAGTAAAGCCGCCGGTGGATGCTCCGACATCCATGCAGACCTTTCCATCCAGGGTAAGGTTAAAGTTTTTCATTGCTTTCTCTAATTTTAAGCCGCCGCGGCTCACATACGGCAGTGGTTTTCCTTTTAAGACAATCTCCACTTCTTCCGGGAACATGGAACCGGCTTTGTCCTCCCGCTCATTGTCCACCAGAACTTCTCCTGCCATAATCATGGCTTTCGCTTTTTCCCGCGATGTGGCAAGGCCCCGTTCTACCAGTAATACATCTAATCGTTTTTTCATCTTTCTTCCTGCCCCGTTTTCTGTAGTATTCCTCAATTCTGCCGCAGATATCTTCCGGCGTAAAGCCGACCTGTTTCATCTGGTATGATACACTTCCGTGCGGAATAAAGCGGTCCGGCAGTGCAATGATCTCCACGCCAAACGGAAGGTCTTCTTCCTCGGCAAAAGCAAGGACGCGCTCTCCAAAGCCGCCGTCTTTTACATTTTCCTCGAGTGTTACGACAAGCTCATACGTATCGGCAAAGCTTCGAAGAAGTTCTTCATCGATTGGTTTGACGAACCGCGCATTCACAAGCGCCGCATCCATATCCATCCGCTCTTTTAACTGTTTCTGCACTTCTTCTGCCATTTTTACCATACTGCCGACGGCAAGAAGTGCAACACGGCTTCCCTCATGGATCACTTCTGATTTTCCGAGGCAGATGGGCGCACGGAACTCTTTTAATCCCGTATACGTTTCCCCTCTCGGGTAGCGCACCGCGATCGGGCCGTCGTAATCGACCGCAAATTTGATCATATCCGAAAGCTCCCAGAGGTTCTTCGGTGCAAGAATTGTCATATTCGGCATCGAACCCAGATAGGAAAGGTCGAAAATGCCGTGGTGTGTCTCCCCGTCGTAGCCCACAAGACCGGCGCGGTCAATCGCAAAGACGACATGGAGATTCTGCATACAGACGTCATGCATGATCTGATCGTACGCCCGCTGCAGGAATGAAGAATAAATCGCAACGACAGGCGTAATGCCGCCGAGTGACAGTGCCGCTGCAAATGTCACCGCGTGCTCTTCTGCGATTCCCACATCGAAACAGCGGTCCGGGAACATGTTGGAGAAGCGTTTCAGTCCGACACCGGTCATCATCGCCGCCGTGACTGCCGCAACATCCTTTCTTCGATCTCCCATTTTCCGCATGACCGTGGAAAAGACATCCGTGTACGTCGGATTGGATTTTCAACCGGCAATCCTGTTTTCACATCGAACGGACCCGCACCGTGGAATCTTGCCGGGTGGCGCATCGCCGGCTCATAGCCGCGGCCCTTCTGTGTCAGGACATGCACCAGAATCGGTCCTTCAAACCGTTTTGCTTCCTGGAAGGTCTTGATCAGCTGCGGAATGTTGTGGCCGTCCACAGGACCTAAATACGTAAGTCCCATATCCTCAAACAGCATGCCCGGAATGATGATCTGTTTGATGCTGCTTTTCGTCTTCCGCATCGCATCCACCATGCCAGGTCCGATGCCCGGAATGCGGTTCAATGCCTTTGTGACGTCCATCTTGAAATCCGTGTACGCCGATGCCGTCCGAAGGCCGGACAGGTACGATGACATACCGCCGACATTCTCGGTGATCGACATTTCGTTGTCATTTAAAACGATAATAAAATTCGATTTCAGGCTGGCCGCATTGTTCAGCGCCTCGTACGCCATGCCGCCGGTCAGCGCACCATCTCCGATGATCGAAATAACGGAATAATTTTCTTTTTTCAGTTCCCGTGCACGCACATAGCCGACGCTGCGGAAATCGAGGTCGAGCTGTGGCCGGTGTCGAATACATCGCAGTCACTCTCGCTCCGCTTCGGGAATCCGCTGATGCCGCCTTCCCGGCGCAGCGTTTCAAACCCGTCTTTCCGCCCGGTCAGAATCTTGTGCGTGTAGGCTGGTGTCCCACATCCCAGATCAGCTTGTCTTTTGGAAGATCGAAGACGCGGTGCATCGCAATCGTCAGTTCCACGACACCAAGATTGGACGCCAGATGGCCGCCGGTTTTACTCAAAGACTCGATAATAAATTCCCGGATTTCCTCTGCAAGCGCCGGAAGCTGGTCCGCCGGAAGCTTCTTGATATCGTTTGGTTTCTGTATTTTTTCTAACATGAAATCATCCCTTACTTTTTTCTGGAAGTCAGAGATTCAAACAGCTCTTCCAGAAATATTTTATCTCTCGGACAGGACAGATTTTTCAGTTCGTCCACGGCCTCTTTCGTGAGCCGTTTTACCTCCTGCTCCGCCCCGTCTGTGCCAAACAGCGTCACATACGTTGTTTTTTCATTCTTTTCATCGCTGAAAACCGGCTTTCCAAGCTCCTCCATCGTGGATGTGACATCCAGGATGTCGTCCCGGATCTGGAACGCGATTCCGACTTTGGAGGCAATCCGGCAGAGCGCGTCAAGATCATCGTCGTTTGCTCCTGCAAGTGCCGCACCTGCCATCATGCAGCCTCTAAAAGCGCCGAAGTCTTGTTCTCGTAAATGTAGTCCAGCATCTCACGGTCGATGGCGAAATGGCCGGCTTTTTCATTCATCACGTCAACACTCTGACCGCCCAACATGCCGGAAATTCCGGTTTTCTGACAGAGAATGCCAAAAGCACGCACTACGCGGTCGGTGTGCTCCTCCAGTGGAAAGGCTTTCCAGCTGTCTCGTATGCATAGTTTAAAAGGGCGTCTCCTGCCAGCACGCCGACGGCCTCCCCGAAGACGACATGGGTCGTTTTTCTGCCGCGGCGGTAATCGTCGTTGTCGATCGCAGGGAGATCATCGTGGATCAGGGAATGGGTGTGAATCATCTCCATGGCTGCCATAAATGGTTTTACAGCTCCCCGGTTCCGCCGAACAGACGGAAACTCTCCTGCAAAAGCAGCGGACGAAGCCTCTTTCCGCCCGCTGTCATACTGTATTCATGGCTTTTGCCAGTTCCTTTGCAAAGCTTCCTCCTTCGGCAGGTAAGCGGCAATGATACTTTCCGCTTCCCGCGTTTTTTCTTCGAGTACCGCTTTAAAATTCTCTGAATGTTCCATCCTCATTCATCTGGAGCATTTTTTTCTCGACGCGGTCAATTTTCTGACTGCATTCGTTCAAAAGCTCCATTCCCTCCTTGTATAAACGAAAGGAGTCTTCCAGGCTGACATCGCTGCTCTCCAGCGTTTCGAGCATCTGATCCAGTTTTCCAAATGCTGCTTCCAGTGTCTCACCGGAAGGGATTCCTTCTTCTTTTCTCTCTTCTGCTTCCATATTTCCCATGTTTTCTCGATTCTCTGCTTTTTCACGATTGTTCCATCCAGGATACGGCCGATGTCTTCTCTGCGCGCGCTGTGATCTTTCCGTCTGATACACAGATTTCGAGCAGATCACCTTCTTTGACATCCTGCACCGAAGTGATGGCTTTTCCTTCTTTTTCCACGTAGGAATAGCCCTGGTTCAGCTTGTCCAGCGGGGACAGACCCTTCATCGCCTGAATGTAAAGGGCAAGGCGGTGGCGCGCTTCTTTGAGCTTTTCTTCCATCGCATCTGTATACCGACGCTCCAGCTCGGCGTGGCGTGCTCTCTGGTCACGGATCTTATTTTCCGGTCCGAGATACTTCCACTTTGTCTCGTACTGCAGAAGGCGGCTTCTCGCTCTCTGCGTCTGGTTTGCCATGCATGGTTCATGCGGCTTTTATAATTTTCCAGTGTGTTGAGTACGCGCGGACATCAGCGACCGCCAGCTCCGCCGCTGCGGACGGGGTCGGGGCGCGCAGATCTGCCACGAAATCGATGATCGTTGTGTCGGTCTCATGGCCGACGGCGGAGATCACCGGCGTATGGCAGGAAAAAACGGCACGCGCTACTTTTTCCTCATTGAACGCCCAAAGATCCTCGATCGAACCGCCTCCGCGGCCCACGATCAGCACATCCAGATTCAGTGCGTCCAGACGGCGGATGCCCTCCACGATGCTGTCCGCCGCTCCCTCTCCCTGCACCAGGGCCGGGTAGAGGATGATCTGGACAAAGGGATTCCGGCGGAGTGCAATGTTTTTGATATCCTGTACAGCAGCTCCCGTCGGTGCTGTGACAACGCCGATTTTCTTTACATACGCAGGAATCGGCTGCTTGTACTCCGGGGCAAACATGCCCATCTCTTCCAGTTCTGCTTTTAGGGCCAGATACTTTTCGTATAAAAGGCCGGCGCCCTCTTTTGTGATCTCTTTTGCATAGATCTGATACTTTCCGTCCCGCTCATAGACGCTGATGCTGCCGCCGACAATCACGTTATCGCCGTCCCGCATCGGGAAGCAAGGCCGCGCCGCGAACCGGCGAACATGACACAGGAAATGGTTCCTTCCGCATCTTTTAAGGAAAAATAGATGTGGCCGGACGGATGGTATTTACAGTTGCTTACTTCTCCGCTGACGTAAATCCGGCGGAGCATATAGTCCTGGTCAAAGATGTTTTTGATGTATGAATTGACCTGGCCTACGGTGTAAACATTCTGATTTTTATTTCTCATCTTCTTCTCTTGCCAGTTTTCCAAGAATACCGTTGATAAAGGACGGAGACTGGTCTCTGCCGAAGCGTTTTGCCAGCTCAACGGCCTCGTTGATGGCTACACCGACCGGAACGTCCTCGTCGAATTTCATCTCGTAAACGGCAAGACGCAGGATCGCCAGGTCTACTTTTCCCATACGGGTCGTTTTCCAGCCCTCGGAAGTACGGTTCAGCATCTCGTCGATTTCCGGGATGTGCTCGGTCACATGATGGTATTTCTCTTCCATATAGGTCTGATCTTTTTCGCTTACGGTTACTTCTTCATCCTCGTCGTTGTCGTCAGAGTACGTAAAGTAAAGAGACATCTGCTGCGGCATCTCCTCTTTCTCCTGGAACTCTGCGGTATAGAGAAGTTTAAAAATATTTTCGCGAAGTTTGCTTCTGTTCATTGTCTGTTTTAATTCCTTCCTGTATAGTTAATTAACTATTTTTCTTCCATTTCATCTGGCTCTGAATAGTTAACAAGAACCGCGGGGTTGTAAGGGGTCGCCTTATTCCCTCGCGGTTCGTTGTTTTTTATTTCGTCTGTTCCATATTCACGCCTGCAATGGCTACATTGACATCGGAAACTTCCAGGCCTGTCATATTCTCGATCGCTGTTTTTACTTTTTCCTGTACGTTTTTGCAGGTTGCCGGAATCTCGTATCCATATTTGAGATTGAGGGCAAGATCCACGCAGACAACGCCGTCGAGTACATCAACTTTGACACCCTTGGAAAGATTTTTCATGCCAAGCTTGCTGACTAATTCGTTGGTAATATTTCCGGCCATGGAGGCTACCCCGTCCACTTCCGTTGCCGCAAGTCCTGCGATAATAGCTACCACCTCGTCTGCAATCTGCACGGTTCCGATTCCTTCGTCATCATATATCGTATAAGTGTTTCTTTTCTGAATTTTTGCCTCTGCCATCTTAAAGAACCTCCTCCTTGGCTGACTTTCCTTTATTATACCAAAAGTTTTCCGAAAATAAAAGTTTTTTTTATTCTTCTTCCTGTGCCGCGCACCACTCGCGTGCTGCCGGCGTGTTGGCAAGGCCGCCCTGGCCGGTTTCGCGCAGACTCGGATGCATCTGGTCGCCGACTTCCCGCATCGCATCGATCACCTGATCCGGCGGAATGCGGCTTATGATTCCCGCAAGTGCCATGTCCGCCGCAGAAAGTGCATTCACGGAACCGATCACATTCCGCTTGACGCACGGGACCTCGACAAGACCGCCGACCGGGTCACACACGAGACCGAGCAGGTTCTTTAATGCCATCGCTGCCGCATGCGTGATCTGGGACGGAGTGCCGCCGCCAAGTGCGGTCAGTGCGCCTGCCGCCATCGCGCTTGCTGTTCCGATTTCGGCCTGGCAGCCGCCGGAAGCGCCCGCAATGTAGGCCCGCGCCGCAACGACCTGGCCGATACCGGCTGCCGTGTAGAGCGCACGCACGATCTGCTCATCCGCTGTCCCCTTCTCTTTCTGGTAATTCACGAGCACAGCCGGAAGCACACCGCACGCTCCTGCGGTCGGTGCTGCAACGATCCGCTTCATGCAGGCGTTTGACTCACCCATCGCAAGTGCAGATGCCATAACTTTTCCAGCAAACGGTCCGCAGAGCGTGTTCCCGCTCTCGACATACGCGCGCATCGTCTTTCCGGCGCCGCCCACAAGACCGCTTCTCGACTGCAGCGAACCGTCATAATTCCGTTCAGCGCCTTTCATGGCTTCCCACATGCCGCGCATCGTCTCAATGGACTCTTCGCGGCTTACATTTCTCTCATTCATATCGTCCAGAAGGATGACTTCATCAAACGGCAGGTCTTTTTCCTGGCACTCTCGGACAATTTCTTCCAGTGAATTATAAGACATCGTCCTCTTCTCCTTCCGTTACGTTGATGTATGTTACCTTTACAATGCCCTCAAGATGCTCCAGCCATTCCAGCGACTCTTTGGGAAGCGGCTGATCCATCTCCACGACCATGACGGCCGATCCGCCTCTCTTGTCGCGGTAGAGGGACATATTCGCAATGTTGACTGACTTATGTGCCAGCATCGACGTAACCTCGGCTACGTGCCCCGGCTGGTCCAGATTGTGGACGATCAGGGTCGGAATCTCGCAGCTGCAGTTGACATCCAGCCCGTCGAGGCGGTTGATCATGATACGGCCGCCGCCAAGGGAGCACGCCTGCACCTCGAGCGTCCGGCCGCTCTTTCCCTTTACTTCCAGAACGACGCTGTTCGGATGGGCACTCGTCAGATTGGCGATGCCGAATGAATAGGAAAGACCCATCTTCCGGGCAATTTCAAAGCTGTCCGGAATCCGCTCGTCATCCGGCCGCATGCCGAGAAGACCCGCGACGAGACCGCGGTCCGTTCCATGGCCCTTTCCCGTTGCGGCAAAGGAACCGTACATCAGTATTTTTGCTTCCACCGGCTGTTCCCCGAGAAGTTTCTGCGTCATCCATCCAATCCGCACTGCCCCCGCTGTGTGCGAACTCGACGGACCGACCATCACAGGGCCCAGAATATCGAATAAGTTCATTCCTTCTCCTTTTTAAGCGGCATCCCGCTCTTTTGTTCTTAGTTTTTGCTGAATTCGGTCAGCACAAGGTCTTTGTTTCGATCCTGTACCATGCCGACACTCCACGGATTGACAAAGAGAAGCAGCGGATTTCCCTTGAGGTCCATGACCTTCTTCATATCGGATGTACCCTGAATACGGTCCAGGTTGATCTCCTCTTTGTTTGCGATCCAGCGGATGTGCTCATACGGCAGGTTCTCCAGACGGATATCCACGTTGTACTCGTTCTCCAGACGGTATTTTAAAACGTCAAACTGCAGGACGCCGACAACGCCGACGATGATCTCCTCCATGCCGCCTTTGTACTCCTGGAAAATCTGGATCGCACCTTCCTGTGCAATCTGGGAAATTCCCTTGACGAACTGTTTTCTCTTCATCGTATCGAGCTGGCGCACTCTTGCAAAATGCTCCGGCGCGAAGGTCGGAATTCCCTCGTATGCGAATTTTTTGCCCGGCATACAGATCGTATCTCCGATGGAGAAGATACCCGGGTCAAATACACCGATGATATCGCCGGCGTATGCTTCATCAACAATATGACGGTCACTCGCCATCATCTGCTGCGGCTGGGAAAGACGCATTTTCTTTCCTCCCTGCACATGGAAGACTTCCATTCCGGCGTCGAATTTGCCGGAGCAGATGCGCATGAATGCGATACGGTCACGGTGTGCTTTGTTCATGTTTGCCTGGATTTTAAAGACAAACGCAGAGAAATCCTCTTTGACCGGATCGATCACGCCGCAGTCTGCCGTACGCGGAAGCGGCGGCATCGTCATCGTGAGGAAGTGCTGCAGAAAAGTCTCCACACCAAAGTTGGTGAGCGCAGATCCGAAGAATACCGGGGAGAGCTCTCCCTTGCTGACAAGCTCCTGGTCAAACTCTGCACTTGCGCCGTCGAGCAGCTCGATCTCATCCATAAGCTGTTCTTTCTGGTCCTCATCGACCACATCGAGAAGATGCGGATCGTCGATATCAATTTCTTCCTCGATACCTTCCTTCGTTCCCTTCATTGTATCGGAGAAGGTAAGGACTTTCTTTTTGTCACGGTCGTAAACACCGCGGAATTTCTTTCCGGAACCGATCGGCCAGTTGATCGGGCAGGTTGCAATGCCGAGCTCTTTTTCGATCTCGTCGAGCAGCTCGAAGGTATCGTTCGCATCGCGGTCCATCTTGTTGATGAAGGTAAAGATCGGGATGTGGCGCATGACACAGACTTTAAACAGCTTTCTGGTCTGTGCCTCGACACCCTTCGATGCATCGATAACCATGACGGCGGAATCGGCTGCCATCAGGGTACGGTACGTATCCTCCGAGAAGTCCTGGTGTCCCGGGGTATCCAGAATGTTGATGCAGTAGCCGTCGTAATTGAACTGCAGAACGGAAGAGGTAACGGAAATACCACGCTCTTTCTCGATCTCCATCCAGTCGGATACGGCATGGCGCGCAGTCGCTTTTCCTTTTACGGAACCGGCGAGATTGATCGCTCCTCCGTACAGCAGGAATTTCTCAGTCAGTGTGGTTTTACCGGCATCCGGGTGGGAAATGATGGCAAAGGTACGCCGTCTTTCAATTTCTTTTGTATAATTAGGCACAGTTTTATCTCCTTTGGAATATAAAATCTTATTTACTATGTTTTCCATGTTTATGCTTTTTAGACATACTAATTTATTCTATTATATGCCACCATTCCTGTCAATCGTTATCTTGACAGTTCATTCATAATCGAAGCATAAATCTTCTGACTCCGGTTTTCCCAGTTGCTGCAGATCTTTTTGGCCGCCTCCTCGGACGGAACCGTCACGACAATCTCAAAAATAGTCGTCTTCCGCTCTCTTGCCTGACAGCGGACCTCGTAGTCATCTCCCGCGGTCTTGTAGTAATCGGCCACAACGGACGCTTTTTTCCGCAGTTCATAGGAGTGTTCCTTCATATAGCGGTCGATTTCCTCCCGGATTTCCGGAGAGATCTCGTTTTCGAAGAAGGAAAGCGTCTTGCTGCCCTCCTCAGTCATGTGGTAGTACGAGGTGTTGCGCACCTTCTCGATCTCGATCAGCTTTGTATCCTGCAGCTCGCTTAACGCCTCCTGGAGATGAAAGTAGTTCGTGTACTCTTTTTCCAGGATAAAATCCGAAATCTGTGTATTTGACAGCGGAAAATTCACATTCTGCAGCATGTAGAGAATAATCAGTTTGTATAACGTAAAGGATGATTCAATTCACGGTGTGTTTCCTCCTTTTTCTTCGT
>ENA-OQMZ01000193-OQMZ01000193.1-human-gut-metagenome-genome-assembly--contig:-NODE-193-length-26541-cov-3.118876_pt1 | contig 26541 bp, 31 predicted proteins | sample MGYA00242621_ERZ504862 | MGnify/ENA primary metagenome ERZ504862 (study PRJEB26092, sample SAMD00036393) | human gut metagenome | host: Homo sapiens | study: EMG produced TPA metagenomics assembly of...
CTGGTCCAGTTCTTTTTCCCGGTTATCCAGATCTGTTGCTTTCTGTTCCTGGCTATTTTTCTGCTTTTCCAATGCATTTGCAAGAGTACTGCAGCTGCTTGGAACGGTCATCGAACAGCTTTCACGTTTTTTATATTGCTCTTCTCGTTCCTGATACAGCTGATTCATTTTTTCGGCCATACTTAATGTATTTTCATCCATGACGTATCCTTTCTTCGGGCGCTTAGCCCAATATCTTTCTTACTCTTTTTTCGTATTGCAGTAAGAAACATCAATACACTCCAACTGCCGATAAAAAAAACGGCAAAAAAACAGATATGATTCCTATCTGCCGTATCCACCGGATCAGCCTTTAAAATCATACCTTCTGTATCTGTGTCAATGTTTGACACCTGTTTTGTGGTTTCCATATCGGTGTCAACGTTTGACACCGCTTGTGGCTTTTCCGTACTCGTGTCAACGTTTGACACCGCTTTGGGATTTTCCGTATCCGTGTCAACGTTTGACACCGCCTGGTGGTTTTCCGTACCCGTGTCAATGTTTGACACCGTTTTGCTGCTTTTCTGTCCCGTGTCAATGTTTGACACGGATTTTTCAGCCCGTTTTCCATTCCATAAGGAAACTCCGGTTCCGCAGAGCAGCAGGCAAGCCAAAATCATACAAATTCTGGCTCTTACTTTTGCTTTAAGACGCTTCCTTTTCCGCATTCGCGACCTCTTTCTGGGCAACCGTAACGGCGTGTATAACCAATCTGTAAGGACTGGAGCCATCACCTACGCAGGTGGATAAAGTAAAAACTTCTCCTTTCCGGTCGGGGCAATATTACAGTCATATTCCGCATTCTGTACGGTTTCTGCAATCCATTGTTTCCATTCCTCGCTGTCACCTTTATATCCCAGTGTAAAAACATCACTGTCATACCGGGTGCTGTATACGCTGTATATCGCACAGGTATAAGTAGTTTCCGGTGTATAAACATATACATAAGGATAAGTGTTCCGGAAGTCCTTATCATGGTACTTTTTCAGGCTTCCAAACATTTTCCCGGATGCCATGTTATGCCCATATAAAATAATGTGGCTTTCTTCGAAATCTGTTCCGGCAGTTGCAAAAATGGAACCAAGAATATTGCTTTCTCCTGTTACGGTATGGTTCAGGTAATAACTGTTGTCCTCTCCTAAAGCAACCGGATAATCAATGGGTGTTCCGGGAACTGTGATCCATGCCAAAATCTCAGGATTGATCTGCTGTAAATTCTGAAAATCAACTATTCTTTCCATATTCGGATCTGTTTCCTCTTCCGGTTCATCTGTAGTTGATTCTGTGTTTTCTTCATCTGTTGTATCCGGGTTTTGGATATAGCCACTGATAAGGTTCTGCTGTTCCCGGTCGGTTTGTGCTTCCTGCAAAATCCGTGGAAGATAAGACGCACCCAGCAGACATAAAATTGCCAGCAGGACACACCCAGCAGCTTTTCGCATTTTCACGCCTCCCTGTTCTTTAATGAAATACCCGTGTCAAACATTGACACGGGTATAAATCCGGTTTTGCTGGCTACTTTAACGGAATGATATTCTTAACAGAAGTATCATGCGTTGTAGTTCCCCAGTCATCTTTCTGGTTTTCAAATGTGATGGATGTACCGGTTGGTTTTGCCTTTAAGTTTGCATGTACGGAGAAAATTTTATCCGGAGCAACGCCCTTCGTCGGTTCCTGTAATTTTGAAATCGTTACATTCTCTGTTCCGGTAACGTTCACCAGATGATACCGCAGCACATCCTGTTCTGTTACTGTGTAGTCCTCTCCTACCGGGATTTTGTTCCAGGTGACAGAAAGTTCTACATATCCCTGTCCATCGGTATGTGAATTTACGTAATTTTCCGTGAACTCTACATAATTCTGGAAGGTACGGTCTTTTCCATTAATATCTTTTCCTTTTACGGTGAAGATAAAGGTTGGGTTTCCATGCGCCCAGGTAATATCGCTTGCTTTAATTTTCTTTACTATGGTAAGGTCTGCATAGCGCATATCCTTCATGGTGATGGTCTGCGTATCTGCTTTGCTTTCCAGCGTAAAGGTAATTGGATCAGCAAGTTTATAATGATCCGGGGCCTGATCCTCACGTAAAGTATACTGGCCCGGTTTCAGTTTTTCGATTCGGTGCGGTGTGCTTCCGGATGTCCAGCTTTCTACCAGACGGCCATTGCTATCCAGAAGAGAAAGTTTCGCTCCGGAAATATTTTCTCCGGTACCGGAATCTACTTTTGCAAGATCCAGTTTTGTATAATCATTTTCTACTGTGATTGTCAGGTTTGACTGTCCATTGACTTTTCCGCTGGATACTGTGAAATCTTTCACCGCATTATCCAGTACGTATCCATCTTTGGTTGCAGTTTCCTGGTAATGCCAGGTTCCATCCTTCACACCATCAATCGTGATCCGTCCATTGTTATCTGTTTTCTGCGTTTTATCATAGCTCTTGTCATCATTCCAGATATGGAACGTAACGCCTTCCATGACTGTACCATCGTTTTTGCTTACTTTCTGCAGTACAATCGCATTTTTCTGGTTCTGTACGGCCACATTGACGCTGGTATGACTATCATCCAGTGTAACCGCATGTTCTGTAGTATCCAGGACGTATCCATCCGGGGCTGTTATTTCTTTGACAATGTACTGACCAAGTTCCAGCTGTTTGCTGGCTGCTGATCCATTGCCATCTGTAGTTACGGTATCAACTACTGTATCAGCAGCAACCAGGGTTGTACCTCCGGCTGTCTTAATATCCTTTGCAGCTTTGATTTCAAATACCGCACCGGAAAGTTTTTTATTATTCTCACCGGTTTTTGTGATTGTGATCTGACCGGTTTTTCTGGCATTTGTCGCATCCAGTGTTAAAGTAACAACACCTTCTTTTTCTGCTGTAAACTCATGTTCCCAAGTTCCGGTATATCCTGCAGGATTTTTTGTTTCCACTACTTTGAAACTACGATTCTCTGTATCCGTTTCTTTAAGATTCAGTGCCATATATTCTTTATACTGATCGTTCCATGTTGCCTTTGTATATGTAACCCATTGGCCACCTTGCATCTTATAAACAGTGAACTCTGCACCTTTCAAAGCTTCTCCTGTTGTTTCATCTTTCTTTTGATAACAAGATCTACATTTCTAGTCTGTCCCATAACCATTTCTGATGTATAACCAAACTCAGAAGTATTCCATACGTGCCAATCTGTTGCCTCGGTCCGGCTTGATCCTTTCCATCCATTAAATATGGCATCCTTACCAGTAAATGTAAAGTCTTTTGGATATGATTGCACTGTGGTAAGTCCCTTACCTGGACCGTCCACATTTTGTATGGTTCCTCCATTATAAAAGACCATAGTCTGAGAATCGCCTTCATATGTGTAAGTAACCCATCCTTCCGGGTTATCCGGTGAAGTACCATCATCTGCATTTGAACCCTTTTTTGCTGACCAGATTGCATCCGTTCTTGCATCATAGATTAGACGATCATCAGCTTCCTTCGTGACATAAATGCCATCGACTTTTCCATCAATATAAAATCCCTGGGAATAGTCCAGATCAGATAAAGTGAAATGTCCCTTAACCTTAAGTGGATTTCCATTTTCATCGTAATATGAAAATCTTACCTTAATCCATTTTAAGCCTTTAATGTCAATGACAGGAGTTGCACCGCCTTTTGTATTGTCTACAGAAACAACAACATTGTCTACATCTTCATATCCCGGATACCCGCTGATATCAGTATTCTGCCAGTCCAAAAACCAGATCCGCATGGTAACAGGTAAACCATTCGCATTACCTACATTGGTATACTCTGCATACATCTTTCCTTTTAATCTTTCATACGGAATAAAAGATCTTGTATTTCCACCATCGTTAATATTGGATAATGGCCACCATTGTGAACACGCATGAGCATGTTGTTCTGCATTTAAGCAAAATTTGTTATCCCATGATCCACTTCCATCGCTACATCCAAATCTAATCTTTGTATTTGCTCCGATGACCGGCGTAAAATTGTAGGTTCCGTCAATCGTGCTGCTTTTATCTACCATTTTTCCAATACCAGAATTAACTACAGATGGTAACCCATCCATGCCTGCGCTGACAGCAAAAACATTTTCCGGGAAAGAAATTCCAGTTACCATCAAGCTGCCATAAGCAGCCCTGACAGTGCCTTTTTCCATCGTTTCACAGTTTCTTCCTCCTCTCTTTCTTTTCTTTACGGGACAGTTTCACGGTTCCAAGAGCCGTTACCGCCGCAATTCCAAGAGGAACAAAAACGTATGGATCTGCAAGACCGGTTTTTGGTGCCGTAGTCTGCGAAATGGCAGGAGACGGTTCGTTTTTGCCCGGTTCTTCAGCACCCTGTACACGGAAAATCCAGTTTACCATGCTTTCCCGTTTTGCATATGCATTTTTCAGTTCTGCCGGTAACTGCAGCGTAAACTGTACCCGCGAATTTTTCCTTGTTTCCAGTGTTCCAAGACTGATTTCCTGATTCAGGGATGCAGCCTGCAAATCACCGTTATACAGGGTTTTTCCGTTTTGCGTGATCGTCAATTTAAACTGTTTTAAAAGGTCAAGTTCTTCATCCGTTAAATTTCCAGGCGTTTCCGTATGGAAGAAAAATTCGGCACTGGTTGCTGTCGTATTGGAAAGCTGAAAACTATCACTGATCGTATCGCCAGGCATTGCCGTCTGTAAATTTCTAAAGAAATCTTCCGGCGCAGCACCAGCTTTCTGGCAGCCCTTCATAAGTGACGGACATAGCGGTATACTGTTTTGTCACTTCTGTGATGCTGTTATCCGTCTCATGTACGCACTGTTCAATTTCCGTATCGCCCCATGGGGATTCCGAACTAAAATCCGGTGTAAAGTTTGCTGCCTGCACCGCTTCTGCGGTCACAGTAAGTCCAAGAACCCTGTCCTGTGCTTTTGATGTCCACGCTGCAGGAATCGTTACGTTCTGGAAAAAGTCTGCGGATTCTCCGTTTTTCAACGGCTGCGTATAGTAATAATACTCACCCTGTTTTACCCATTCACCGGAAATTCCATCCAGTTCTTCATCACTCAGAACATACTCCGCAGGCGTTTCCTTATCCTGATCCACCGAAGGTGTTTCTGTAGGTTCAGGCGTTGGTTCCGGTTTTTCTGGCTCTTCTGGTGCTGGTGTTACTTCCGTTTCGGCATTTTCTGTCGTTTCCTGTGCTGTCTCTTCTGTTGCTTCCGGCGTTTCATTCGGGTCTGCATCCGTTTTGGAATCTTCCTCTGGCTTTTCCGTGTCAACGTTTGACACGGAATCCGATGCCTCTCCGGAATAAGTGGTTTTCACCCGGATGTAGCAGGTTTCCGCATAATTCGTGATACGAGGAATCTTTGAAATGCTCTGGGATGGAAGCACAATTCCATCTGCAGGTCCTTCGTAAACTTTTTCCGTATCACCATCTTTTTCGTATTCCTGGATTCCAATGTTTACATCACCGGTGCTGATGTGGTTTGTAACGGTAACGCTGTCCTGATAGTAAGCATATGATCCACTGATGGTACTTACTGCCGTGACCAGAATTCCGGCTGCTATTGCAATTTTCCTTTTCATTACTGGCCACCTCCTCCAAACCGTTTCCATGCTTCCTGATAAGAAGTGTATTCCTTCTGACCATCTGTTGTCTGAACGGATTCCTCGTAAACTGTTACTTCCAGGTTATCCTGCTCATATTCATCTGCAACAGTAACCCCCGTAAACAGATAAGTTGTTGTTCCTCCAACCGGAACAGCTTTTTTATAATAGTAATAGCCATCATTTCCCTTGACCCAGTTTGTGGTATCAAGTCCCGTGAACACTTTTACAGGTTCACTGCATGTAATATATGCCCGGACATAGCAAGGTACATCTCCTGTATTTTTTGCCCTGACTTTTTTTACTACTGATCCGCTGGATGGAACCGGTGTCGGTGTCGGAAAATCCTCATCCGGAATAATGGTGTTATTTCCGGTTCTGATAATGTTTACTACTTCATCATGGTCCGTCTGGTAAGCAGAAGATCCCGATATTGCGGTGGCTGCTGCAAGAAAACCGCAGCAGCACATTCCGGCAATGGACAGCATTCGTTTTTTCTTTTTTTCATTGCTGTTTTCCCTTCTTTTTCAGAATAGTCCGGATGGCTTTCCGGACTGTTCTGAAAAGTATTCTTATGATAAAGTGTTGTTTCCATCCTGTTCCGGCTCAACCTGAACATCATCTGGGGTATTTGTTTTGTTTTCATCCGATGCTGCATTTCCGTTTCCATCAACGGTTGTAACCCCATTATTTCCGCTTTCGTCAGACTGCGGAGTCGTGATCTGTCCTGCCTGGCCCTGGTTCTGCAGTTCATATTTTTTCCATGCGGAAGCTGCTTTCTGTGGAATCGTGGTTCCTTCTCCGGTGTTGAGTTCCTGGATTGCATAGTAATGTACCGGCACATTCAGATCTTTTCCATCCAGCTGTCCCTCTACAATATTGGCAGCTGTCAGGCTTGTAAAGATCGGATCTGTTGTTTTTCCCGGTGCAAGTATTTCGTTATAGCTGTAGGTGTAAACCATATTATCTCCTACACGCTTGTTGTACATCAGAGTCCATTTCTTAGAAACATTGTTCATGGAGAACAGCTCTGTATCTTTTGCAACGCCTCCATTCAAACGGTTACCTGCAGCATTAACAGTAATCACCTTTGCAATCGGGATAGAAACATCCAGATATACATAAGCATCATTTTTTCCAACATTTTCGATCTGCGGGTCTTTTTTGATCACCTGGGTCGGAACGATATTGTTGGTTTTTCCATCATTATCCGGTGTGTAGTTCGGCTCATGGCCAACGATGTCTACTTTACCTACAGAAAATTTGTTGGTTACAGAATCATGATCTGTCAGATATGCCATGGATGATCCAACGGCCAGTGCGCCGCATAGTGCTGCTGCTGTAAAAAATGCTGCTACTTTTTTCTTTGTCATAATCGTAATTCTCCTTTTTTTCTTTTTGTTTTTTTTACCTGTTCCCGTTCCTTTGGTTCAGGTCTTTTCTCCGGAAAACAGAAAACCAGAAGCATGAACAGCGCCAGAAAACCTACGGTAAGAAACATGTGATTTTTCGCCCACATAAATCCGTATCCAAGATGTGGAATGCAGAACAGGTATGTTCCACGTATATTTTCTGCCGGAATGGTTCCGGAATCCGGATCTGTGTTTGCATCCCCTTTTGTCTGGTATCCCTCTTCTGTTTTTGACAGAATCCGGTGAGTCACCAGATCCCCGTGCCTCTCAAACGTAGCAATATTTCCTGGACGTACATCCCTCTTCGATGAATCCACAACTGCCACTGATCCTGTGGGAATCACAGGTTCCATAGAACCTGACAGAATCACATAACCCCTTAAATCACGGCACTGATAACAGGTAATACCAAGCACCATACAAACCAGAATCCATAGGAATGCGTGTATTACTTTTGTTTTCATTTTTCCTCTCTCTCCTTTTTTACTTTTTGTTGCCACTTCTTCCGGGCAACGGCGTCACCCCCTAAAAATGGGCATAAAAAATGCACCAGCCCATGAAAACCATGTTCTGATGCATGAAAGCCATATTCCTTTTTTTCGTGTCAATCATTGACACGAGCAATTGAAAGATTTTTTTGTCCTACCTGCTGTCCCTTCTGTTTTCCTTCTTTTGCAAGTATAACATAGCATACCTTTTGATGACGTGCAAGGGTACATTTTTTCAGAAAAGGTACATTTCTTTGAAAAAGGGTACATTTTCATCTAAAAAGGGTACATTTTCTCGAAAAATTTTATAAAAAAATTAGCGAATCTGAAATATCGTTTCAAAAACGCTGCCTTGGCTTCTTATTTTCTACAGATCATATGTATTAATGCCTATGGCAATCATAGCTCCACACACTACAATCCTGTTTATTATTTTTTTCGTAGTATTCATTTTTTCACCTTTCTTTCGAAAAAGGGATGCGCAAAGTTCTGCGCATCCCCATGCTGCTTGACTTTTTCCGTCTGGCAGCTTATAATCAAATCAGAAGCAATCAAGGATATACCAGTGTCGGTGGTTGCCTTTCTGAAATAATCTAAATTATTACAAAGAGCAACAAGAGACATAGGCTATCCCCTATTTGCGGTAGGGAATAGCCTTCTTTCTACTTGCGATGGTTATCTATGTGGACAATGCCTCTAAGACAACCAATAAAAGCGTCAACACTTCCATTGTATTCATTGGCATTACCCCCTTTCTGTTTCCAGAAAAGACAACCACCTGACTATCCCTATCACGTTCTGACCTGATTAGATTCAGTATAACATACCATCGACTATTTTACTACCTCTTCGACATACAAATCCCCTCTCGTAATTCGTCTACGAGAGGGGATTCTTTTTATCGGATAAAGTAGTTTGTGATCAAGTTGTAATCATCTTCTGTCATGCCAAGAACCGAGTCCATTCCAACATTATCTGTTTCCCACGTTCCCAGTTGATCGGTTTTATGATTTCCAAATGAAAAGATAGCCGAAAAGTTAATATAATTTTTACCTGCGTAGGCTTTTGGTTGGCTGTACATAACCGCTATAAAACCATGCGAATTATAATCATCCATTTGGTTTGCCTTATGCCCTGGTGAAGACATCCAAAGATTGAAAATCTGCTGTGCGAGATCATCTGTGTCTGTAAAAAGTAAATCTCCACCACAACCATTCTGACCACCAGAATGTAATGCCATATTATCCGGTGTACCATATCCAGGTTCAGTAATAGACTTCATCATATGATAACCCGCCACTGCAATACTCCTTGAACGCGGTACCATATCATCCCAGATCATGGCTGCATGTCCTTCTTTTACACGTTCTTCATTTACCAGGTCGAAAATCTTTCTGGAAACTTCCTGATCGTAAACGGTCATTCCAAGAGCCTCTTCGTTGGTATATGGGATATTAATTTTTACTTCAACATATCTACTTACAGATCCTTGATTCGGTTCTACACCTTCTGCAGATGCATAAATTGTAACTTTTTGCATACCATTTTTTTTATGAACCGTTACAAGTCCATTTTCATCTACGCTTGCTACTTCTGGATCATCCGAAGTCCATTTTACCGCTTTGTTGGTTGCATTTTCCGGATATACGGTTGCGGCCAGCTGCAGTGTCTGTCCAACTTCAGTTAATTCCAGATTACTGTTCGGTGTAATTGTTACGCTTGTTGCATAAACGGTTTCTGCTGGTGTCTCTGTTGGCTTCGGTGTCTCTGTCGGCTTTGGCGTTTCCGTCGGCTTTGGCGTTTCCGTTGGCTTTGGTGTCTCTGTTGGTTTCGCTTCCGGTTTTGTTGTAAGCGCACCGTCTTTTCCGTAGTAATTTCCGTTTACCGTCTGATCCGTTACCATCTTACAGTCTGATCGGAAATAATATGTCTTTCCGGAAATTTTCATCTGCATATCCTTGCAGGCTCCGCCCCAGCTCCGGATATAGTATTTTGCTCCGTTTTCTTCTTTCCAGCATCCGGAAAGCATAACTCCGTTTCCGTCCACAAAATACAGGTTATCTTTGTATGTAAAGCTTGTGTTCACTGCCATGGTGCCGTCTGCCTGGAACCAGTACCATTTTCCTCCGGTTTTCAGCCACTCATTCTGATAGGCTGCACCGTTATCATGCAGGTAATATTTTTTCCCGTTCCAAGTCTGCCAGCAGTTTTTATAGACTCCGCCCCAGCTGCGGAAGAAATAGGTTTTTCCCCCGTCCGTGAAAGATTCATTTGCTTTCATGGTTCCATCTGCGTTCAGATAATAACGGTTATTATCCCAGTCTGCCAGCCCGTTGCAATTTTTCCATTTTTTGCCAGTTTCCACTGTCCATCCATCACGATCCACTGCATGTTGGTTACTTCTGCAGCACTATTGAAGGTATACGAACGTCCATTGATCTTTGCAGACCGGCTTTTATAGGCTCCACCCCAGCTGCAGAGATAGCGGATTTTTCCGGTATCATCCAGTCTCCACTCATTGGAGCGCATACTTCCATCACTATTCATGTAGTATTTATTTCCATCCCAGGTCTGCCAGCCCGTTGCAATTTTTCCGTCTTTTACCAGATACCATTTTCCACCTTTTACAACCCACTGGGAACCCTGTACCTTACTGTCTGCACCGAATGTATAACTTCTGCCGTTGATTCTTGCCTTGCAGTTCAGGTAAGCCCCACCCCAGCTGCGGAAGTAGTAAACCGATCCATCCGTATCAATCATCCACTCATTTGCTTTCATGGTTCCGTCTGCATTCAGATAATATTTTTTTCCGTCCCAGGTCTGCCATCCGGTCTGTTTTACACCGTCTTTATAAAAATACCAGGTTCCGGACTCCTGCGTCCATCCGGTTTTTCCAGCTGCCTGTACTGTCTGGGCAGAAACTGCTGGGAACATATTTGTTGCGGCCGGTGTACCTACTGCCAGGCTCAGGCCAAGAAGTACCATTGCGATTCTTTTTCTCATACTTTTTCCTCCGTCCGTGTCAAACATTGACACCGATTTTTCTGTTTGAATTCCATGTCAACGTTTGACACGGGATTCCTTGTTTTGTTATTTCACTTTTTACTCCGGAATTTCTTCCAGAAGTTCCCCGGTATAATCTTCCCGTTTTCCAAGTTTTACGGCATCGTCCAGTTCGGACTGTTCCATGCATACACTTCCGATCGGTGGATTCCTGGATCACAAAGAACCAGATACAGATTTCCCTGGTAATCTTCCGCTACATCACCATCCTGCCGGTAGCCAATAAACTCATGCTCAATCGGTATTTCTTCCGGATGCTCCAGATAGAATGGATCAAGCTCTCCCCAGTCCAGTGTGGAAAAATTGAAATTCGGAAAAACGTTCTGCTATTACTTTTTCTGCATTTTTTCGAAGCTCTTTCATGTCCATATGGTTTCTCCCCCTTTTTTATTTCTTTGGATCATATTATCATATTACCTTTCCAATTCCGTAATTACAAGAGTCTTTTGCTATTTTTCATATTGCATTTTTATTACATTCTAATCACCCCTCTGTTTTATTTGCATTTGTTGTTATTGTAATATGGCTTCCGCTGCTGAATGCGGCTTCCATAGATGCCTTTAATGCGTTCAGGATTTCATCTGCACTTTTTGTTCCCCCGTAGAAGCCCGTATTGGCCGTTTCCTGCGATTTTTCTGCATCGTACCGTAAAATTGATCGTAAGTCCTGTTCCAGCCGTTGCAGCGTCCGAAAACGAGCTTGAAAGGGTTGTCTTGGATGTACAGGAAACGGTAAGTGTTCCACTCAGGAACTTACAGCCGGAAAACAGGTTCCCGCTATCCGTACAGGAAGATGGGATTTCACCGGTTATGGATTCCAGTGCGGTACATCCGAAAAAACTGCTGTTCATTTTCTGTGCAGACGATGGGATATGTACTTCTTTCAGGTTGACGCAGCCATTGCAGATATTCGAAAGTTCTTTCGCACTGTCCGGAATCTGGACAGATGCCAGAGCCATACAGCCGTAATACATGGAATCCATGTTCTCCAGCTGCATACAGGCTGTTGTATCGGCTCCCTCGATCAGTGCCGTATCACCGTAAAATGCTTTTTTTGCCTGTTTTATATTTCCTGGAAGTTCCATGGCCTTTTCCAGTGCGATACACCCTTCTGCGCAGGATGTAATATCTTCCAGCCGGACCGCACCAGACATATCCGGCATACTGGTCATCGCCGTAGCATTCTTGAATGTTTCCACCATGCTTCTCACTGTATCCGGGATGCGGCACAATGTTTCCAGGTATTCGTCATTTCCTGTAAACCAGTAGTCCATGCTTTCCACTTCTGCCTCCGGATCAATCCAGTCAGCCGTTGAACAGAATATTTCTTCCATGGCGCAGAATCTGATTTGAAATTCCGGACGCTTCCTTTTCCGGATATTTCTAGATCCCCGTTGGAATACAGGATAGCCTCCACATCATCTGGATTTTCTCTGCCGATTTTATACCTAACACTTTCATCACGGTCAATAAGCACTGTTATCTCTGCCTTGATATCCGGATATGCCTTGGAGGAAACCTCTACGGTAACACTGTGGCCATGTGCCGGCACTTTAGCCGGTGACACGCTGTATGTATCTGCATCCAGAAGCTGTTTCTGTTTCCCGGATATTCCGTATACGCGGAAATTTTTTTCTGAAAGCCGACTTCCGGCAGCATAGCTTTTCTCTGCAGCTTCCACCTTGATCGTTTCCGGTTTTTCCGGTGCAGCTTCTTTTCGAAATTTTGGCAGTACCAAAAATACGACTCCAACAAGAATCAGCAAAATAACAGCAATCAACGCTATGATCCACAAGCTGCTTTTCTTTTTCTGCCTTTTTTCTCTGGCTGTTTTTTTGATACGGCCATTTTTACTCTTTTTTCTTTTCCGTATTGTGCAGGCACTTCAGGATATAACAGATATGATCTTTATCCAGCTTCAGGAACATGCTTTTTACAATCGGAACAGGACGTTCCTTTCCTCCAATCCGAATTGTTCCTGCATCCGGCGGCAGCATTAGGGTTTCTACAATCAGCTCGATCAGTTCATCCACTTCCTGCTTGTTATAGATCGGCGGGTAGTTCTCGTAATCAATATTTTTCCGAATCAGTTCCCGGTAGGCAGATATCCGATCCATCATATCCATCCCACCTCTTTTTGTTCCCCGCTTTATATTATGATGTTAGGTCAAAACCATAAATAACTTTGTCCTCTATTTCTATAGCACCTTGAAAAATTCATATTTTGTAGTGTAATACCGGATTTCTTCGGATATACGCTGGTATTCCCTTCCTTGATTTTATACAAGTACCGGATTTTGAGCGTAATGTCCTAAACCCTTCACATAGTTGAAGAGTTTTCTGAAATTCAATGCTACTATCTTGGAACCGAAAAAGAACTTGCCCCGCTGTTTCCCACGAGGTATCTTTTCCAAGTGGTAATTCTTGCGTATATTCGATGGAACAGTTTCCACTCCATTACGCAGCCTTGCATAATTTTTGAATTCTTTGCTATTCATGTTCCGTTGGATTTTCGCACGTTCATGCGCTGCTTTGGATGTTACTATTTTTGCAACCTTCTTAAAGATCTTCGGTTTGCATTGATCCTGCTACGGACAGTTGGCACACTGCTCATGCAGAGAGGAAACGGCACACTGATTGCTTGGTTTCATATAAGAACAGCTTTTCGGTGCATGGCCGGCTGGACATCGGAGGACTTTTGTTCCCTCTTCGTTGAATTCAAAATCAGCAAGGATATCCGGAGCCGGTTTCCCCGTCAGACTTGTGGTAATCAGTTCTACGTTTTTATGAGCTGCAAGTTGTGTGTTTTCTGTTCCACTATATGCTCCATCCGTGACTATAACAGTCCGTTCTTCCTGGTTATCCATCTGCGCAAGGTGCTCCTGGATAAACTGACTGTCACTATGGTTGTTTTGCTCATACTGGTACTCTGTTACAACAGAACCATCGGCTCCAACGGATTCTTCAAGATTAGCAGCATATCCTCGATGCTCTTTTCCTGCTTTATTCCGGAATGTCGCTTCAGGGTCAGAAGGATTCTGCAGCATGGTTGATTTCATGCCGCCGTCTTCTTTCGTGCGGAGTCTTCGGTTTTCATTTTCAACAATGGTCTGTTCTGACAGGCATCTGACAAACAGATCATACTCTGTTGAATCATTGTAATCAGACTCACACAGGGCAAGAAGTTTATCCGCATCCGTTAAGAGCTGCTTCATGCGCTCATCTGCATCGGTACTGCGCTGATGATAAATCACTCTGTTAAAATCGTTAGGATCGATATAATGTTTTAAATCGTCAGACAGAGCGGAACCATTGATTTTATTCACATACATCACCAGCTTTGCAATGCAGGTGTATATCAGTTCCATTCGGCTGAGCCTGCGGACGTTGGATTCGATCATCATGGAATCCATACGCCTGACTTTACCGCTGATTCCCACCAGTTTTGCAATGGAAGCACTTAAATCTTTCACACAATCATGATAAAGATCCTTGTTGTGAAGTGTTTCATAATCATAGCACCTCTTGGGGAAACGGCTTAAGGTCTTGTCACTCAAAGACTGTTCTTCAAAACTTGTTGTGTGCAGTGCGTACTGAATTCGAAAATCCAGCATAAGATTTTCGACCATCTCGTCATCGGAATAATCAAAAAGCTCTTTGATAATGAGCGCACCAACAATCACGTTGACCGGAGTATTCGGTCTGGATGCCTTATCGCTGTATAAGACAGAAAAACGCTTTTCATCAATGGCAGGAAATATTTCATCGGCAAAGACTTTTGCCCAGGATTTTTCCAATGCTTTTTGTTCTCTGGCAGTTAATCCAGAAAAACTATCTGTAAATGACATTTGCTGGTAAGTATTTTCTTTGAATGACATAGAGATTGCCTTCTTTCCTACTAAGATATCTCTATTATACAGCAAGTAAACCATTTAGGCTTGTATTTACTACAAAATATATGAACTTTTCAAGGTACTATAGAGGGGCTTTTGACCCCAACATCATAGTTTTAAAATAATATAAAGCAAACGGATAAAAATATTTTCTCCGTCATAAACTTCAAAAAGAGAGGGAAAAACTTATGATTTTTTATTTTACCGGAACTGGTAATTCGCTTTGGGCTGCAAAAGAAATTGGAAAAGAGCTGAATCAGCCTGTTGAGAATATTATAAAACAGAAAGCAATTTTTTCTGCAAAAACGATATAATCGGTTTTGTCTTTCCTACCTACATGAGCGATCTGCCATGGATTGTAAAAGAATTTTTATTGAAGTTAACGGTCAATCCTGACTGCTATACTTTTGTCGTCATGACTTCTAACAATGGAAAAAGCGGAAATTCTTTTGTCAGCCTAAGTCAGGCACTTTCCCGCAGCGGTGCAAACCTGTCGGCTGTCTTTGATCTGCAGATGCCAGGCAACTGTTTAATCAGCTCAGAGCAGGAAAATCTGGAACGACTGAAAAAAGCACCGGAACGGTTAAAATCTATCATATCTTTTATAAAAGAACAAAAAACAAACTTTACATCTGACGGAAGTCTGCCAAAAGAAGATTTTGTTACTGCATCGTATTTTTATGGAGGACATTCCTGTGCAGCCTGTTATGCCTGTCTTCACTGGTGTCCCAAGAATGCTACCCTGCTTAAAGTTCCATTTTTGAAACATCGTCCGCAGTATCATCATCCAGATGTAACGCTGGCGGAAATCAAAGAATAAGTCTGTAAACGGCGCCCCGGTCCTGCATCCAAATGATCTGCAGGGCCGGGGCGCTTTGCAATTTATGTGCGTGTAAGATGTTGGCTTTTTATTTTCGCTCCGTCTCGCATACGATGATATGTTTGCTCTTCTCATACCCGGGAACTTTCCGGTCCGTGATAAAAATCGGTTTTTCAAAGTCTGCGAAGGTAACGGAACTGATGCTGTTAAATTTGCTTGCGTCACAGAGGACGTAGCACTGGCGGCACTGCTCCATGGCGGTCTTTTTGATTACTGCTTCATTGACATCCGGCGTTGTGCAGCCGCTTCTTCTTGTGACACCGTTAGTGCCGAAAAAGCCTTTGGTGAAGTGGTATTCCTGAATCGTGCGGATTGCCTGGTTTCCGACGACGGCTTCTGTGGAGCTTTTGAGCTCGCCGCCTACCAGAATGACCTTAAACCGCGTGATGCCAGCCGCCGTGCGTGGTCAACGGCGTTTGTCACGAAAACGGCGGAGGTTGCCCGGATGAAATCGATCATATGCGCCGTTGTCGTTCCCGCGTCGAGAAAGACGAAATCGTCCGGCTCGATGAGGGATGCCGCATATTCTGCGATTTTCCGTTTGGCATCGCAGTTCAGCTCATTTTTCTGTGCAACGGTGTACTCGTGTGCCGTCACCTTCTGGCCGGCTTCCACGGCGCCGCCGAATACCTTTTCCAGCTTGCCCTCCTTGTCGAGCGCTGTGATATCGCGGCGTACCGTGGACTCCGATGTATCGAGAAGATCCCGGACTTCCGTCACGGTGATGCTTCCCTTTTCTTTTAACAGTTTCAAAATTATCTCATGTCTCTGCTGTGTTAACATTTCTTTCCTGCCTTATATTCTGCCACGTTTGTTTCCAGAATGATCTTGCGGAGCGGAAGGATGCTTCCCGGAGAAACGGAAAGTTCATCTACGCCCATCGCAAGGAACTCTTTTGTCAGCTCCTGGTCAGCGCCGAGTTCGCCGCAGATACCGGCCCAGATGCCGGCTTTGTGTGCATTCTCCACAACCATCTGAATCATGCGCAGGATCGCCGGGTGATGCGGATCAAAGAACGGATCCAGCTTTGTGTTCTGGCGGTCGATCGCGAGGGTGTACTGACTGAGGTCGTTCGTTCCGATACTGAAGAAATCAACCTCTTTTGCCAGCTCATCGCTGATGATGGCAGCCGCCGGGGTCTCGATCATGATACCCTGCTCTGGATTTCCGTACTCAATGCCCTGCTCAGCGAGAGAAGCTTTTACTTCCTCCACAATCGCTTTGATCTGGCGAACCTCGCCGACACTTGTGATCATTGGATACATAATGGCAATTTTTCCATATGCGCTTGCGCGGAACAGCGCGCGAAGCTGTGTCTTGAAGATCTCCGGCCGCGTCAGGCAGATGCGGATCGCACGGCAGCCAAGTGCCGGGTTCTCCTCTTTTTCCATCTCGAAATAATCGCACTGTTTATCGGCACCGATATCGAGGGTACGGATGATGACGCGTTTTCCCGCCATCGTCTCTGCTGCCTGTTTGTAGATACGGAACTGCTCCTCCTCTGTTGGATAGTGATCCTGCTCAAGATAGATAACTCGCTTCGGAACAGGCCGATGCCGCCCGCGTCGTTCTGCATGACAGCCGCAAGGTCTTTGATGTTTCCAATATTAGCATACAGCAGAATTTTCTGTCCGTCCAGTGTAATATTTTCTTTTCCCTTTAAGGTGAGGAGCAGTTTTTTCTTTTCCTCCTCCTCGGTGCGACGCTTCTGCATGGCAGCAAGAGTCTCCTCGTCCGGATCAACATAGATGGTTCCATCGGATCCGTCCACGATGCCGAGCTTTCCGTCTACGCTCTCATCCAGCGGAAGCGGTGTTCCGACCAGTGCCGGAATCGCCATGGTTCTTGCAAGGATAGCGGTGTGGGAATTTAAAGAACCGTGTACGGTAACAAAAGAAAGAACTTTGTCCTTATCCATCTGTACCGTCTCAGACGGCGCAAGGTCATCTGCCACGATGATCGCCGGTTCGTCGTTTAAGGATGCGTCGGTGTCGTCTCCGTTTAAGATGGAGATCAGACGCTCGGAAATATCCTTTACGTCTGCCGCGCGCTCTCTCATGTAATCATCGTCCATGGCAGAAAACATCTGCGCAAAGTTGTCGCCTGTCGTTGCAACGGCATACTCAGCGTTGACGCCCTGGCTCTTGATAATATTCTCGACGGACTCGTTGTAGCCGTCGTCCTCCATCATCATCTGATGTACCTCGAAGATCGCTGCATTGGCCTCGCCAACCTCTTTGCATGCTTTTTCATACAGAACGCCAAGCTGTGCGATTCCTTTTGCCTTTGCTTCCTCAAACCGTGCCATCTCCGCATCCGGATTTTCTACTTTCACACGTTTTACCTGACGCTCATTCTTTTTGTATACGCGGATCTTTCCGATCGCAATGCCGGAAAATACGCTTTTTCCCTGATAAATCTGCATAAGTTTTCTCCACCTTTGTTCTCGATATCCGAATTTTCTGTCCAGACAGCCGGAGCGTGTTTAAAAAGGATTTCTTAGTTTCAGAAAGTTTTTCAAACACGCTCCTGCCGATTACTATATTGTAATTCTCCAGAGCCCCATCTCAATTCCGCTTACGCTCCATTTCGATGTGGCTTCTCGCCATATGGAATTCCAGAAAAAAGCACTCATTCATGCAAGCATGATTCGCACTTTTTTCTTCCATTCCGCATGGCTCTGTAGAATTACAAGTTCTCTTTCATGAAATTGCTGATTGCTTCGTATGCAGCATCTTCATCTGCTCCATCGAAGGTCAGGGTAACTTCTTCGCCCTGTTTTACAGCCAGTCCCATGATGCCGAAGATGGCTTTGCAGTTCATGGCTTTTCCGTCTTTTGCGATCTTGATATCACAGGAAAATTCTTTGACTGCTTTTACCAGCATTCCTGCCGGACGAGCGTGGATTCCTTCTGGATCTGTTACAACATACTTAAATTCTTTCATGATTTTTTCCTCCCATAGGATCTTTGATATTTTTATTTTACTTTGTTTTCTGCCTTTTTTCTACTCTTTTATGCAACTTTTTTCTTTAAAACTCCAAGCAGAACTGCGGATACCACTGTTCCGATGACAACTGCCACCAGATAAAGCAGCGCATTTCCCATAACCGGTACAACGAAGATGCCGCCGTGCGGTGCCATTAAGGTACAGCCAAATGCCATGGAGAGCGCACCTGCGAGGCCAGAGCCGATGATGCAGGCCGGAAGAACGTGGATCGGGTCTGCTGCTGCGAATGGAATCGCACCCTCAGTGATGAAGGCGAGTCCCATGATGAAGTTGGTCGGACCGGATTCTCTTTCTTCTTTTGTAAATTTATCTTTGAACAGCAGGGTTGCAAGTGCAATCGCACACGGAGGAACCATACCGCCGATCATAACGGATGCCATAATGTCGTAGTTTCCTGCTGCGATGGCTGCTGTTCCGAATACGTAAGCTGCTTTGTTGAACGGGCCGCCCATGTCGATGGCCATCATGCCGCCGAGGATCATGCCAAGGATCAGCTTGCTGGATCCGCCCATGGAGCAAGACCATTGTTCAGTACCGTGTTGACGGTTCCCATGATCGGCTCTACAATGAAGAGCATCAGAAGTCCCATCGCAAGGATGCCGACTACCGGGTAAATCAGAACCGGCGCAATCTTTTCGAGTGCTTCCGGAAGTTTCTCACATGCTTTGCGGAGGCCAAGGATAATGTAGCCTGCTGCAAAACCGGCAACGAGTGCTCCAAGGAAACCGGAGGTTCCGCTCGATGCCATCATACCGCCGACAAAACCAAGGGCAAGTGCCGGCCGGTCGCCGATTGCCATGGCGATGTAGCCTGCAAGAACCGGGAGCATGAAGCCGAATGCCACGCCGCCGATCTGTTTGAACATCGCTGCAGCCGGGGTAATCGTACCGAAGTTTGATCTGGCTGCGGCATCAAGGGAGTTCATATCAACAAGAAGTCCGTCGATCAGGAATGCGATTGCGATCAGAATACCGCCGCCGACAACGAACGGAAGCATATGGGAAACACCATTCATCAGCTGGGTGTACAGCTGGTGGCCGATACCGCCGCTGTTCTTCTTCGTGCTTGCTGCGGCTGTCTGCGCATTGCCGCTCTTGTAAACCGGTGCGTTTCCGGACATCGCAAGCTCGATCAGCTCATCTGCTTTGCTGATACCGTCGGATACCTGGCGCTGAATGACTTTCTTTCCGTCGAAACGATCCATCGGAACCTGTGCGTCGGCTGCAACGATGATGCAGTCCGCATCGGCGATTTCCTGTGCAGTCAGCACGTTTTTCGCTCCGCCGGAGCTCGTGTCTCGACTTTTACGAAGCATCCTTTTGCTTTCGCTGCTTTCTCGATTCCCTCGGCTGCCATGTAAGTGTGGGCAATACCGGTCGGGCAGGAAGTAACGGCGAGAATCTTCACCTGATTTTCTTTTGCTTCCACCGGCTCTGCAAGACGCTCATCTACGCTCTTTTTCTCTTCATCGGCGCGGTCGATAATGGCAAGGAACTCTTCCGGTGTCCTTGCGTTTCGAAGGCTCTTGGTGAACTCTTCATCCATCAGCATCATGGAAAGTTTACTTAAGACATCGAGGTGAACGTTGTCTTTTGTGTTCGGCGCTGCGATGAGGAACAGCAGGGTGACCGGCTCTCCATCGAGAGAATCAAAATCAACGCCGTTCGGGATCACCATGGCTGCAAGGCCCGGTTTGTTTACTGCATCACATTTTCCGTGCGGAATCGCAATTCCCTCTCCGATTCCTGTGGTGCTCTCTTCTTCTCTTGCGTAAACCTGTGCACGGTACGCATCTTCGTCTGTGATCTTTCCGCTTTTGACCATCAGCGCTACGGCTGCGTCAAGCGTTTCCTGTTTGCTTTTCGGTGCGGCATCCAGCGCAATACTGCGGATGTCCAGCAACTCTGTGATTCTCATGAGACGTCCTCCCTTTTATTTTGTAATCTGTTCGTAGACAGATGCAATTTCCTCCCGGGTTGCAAGGTTTTCAGAAAAAGCACTTGCACTTCCCGCTGCGATTCCCATATGGAACGCATGGAGGTAATCTTCTTTTTCCATGTAGCCTGCCATGAATCCGGCTACCATCGAGTCTCCTGCGCCGACGCCGTTGATAAGCTTTCCTTTCGGGGCCGGAGCTTCAAAGACCTCACCGGATGCGGCAACGAGAACGGCTCCTTCGCCTGCCATGGAAACCAGAACGTTCTGTGCGCCCTTTTTCTGCAGCTGTTTTGCATACGGAACAACCGACTCTCTTGTCTTTAATTCCACACCGAAAATCTCGCCGAGTTCGTGATTGTTCGGTTTGATGAGGAACGGGTGGTACGGCAGAACCTTCATCAGCAGATCACGGGTCGCGTCTACGACGATGCGGATGCCCTTGCTGTCGAGCATTTCCATAATTTTCTGATAGGAATCATCTGCCATGGATGACGGGATGCTGCCTGCGAGGAAGAGAACGTCGCCCTCGCCGAGTGCGGAAAGCTGTTTCATCAGCTCTTCCACTTTTTTCTCCGGGATTTCGGGTCCCTGTCCGTTGATCTCAGTTCCGTCAATGCTCTTTAATTTGACGTTGATGCGGGAATATCCTTCTTCCAGCCAGATGCAGCCGTTTTTAATTCCCATCTGGTCGAGCCGTCCCGCGATTTCTTTTCCGGTAAAGCCTGCCAGAAATCCGAGCGCTGTGCTCTCAATTCCAAGGTTTCCAAGTACGGTCGATACGTTGATTCCTTTTCCGCCCGGAAGCATCAGCTCGGAGCTTGTGCGGTTGGTAAGGCCGAGCTTGAAGTCTTCCACCGATACAATGTAGTCCAGAGACGGATTGAATGTCACTGTGTAAATCATATTTCCCTCCTGCTTTATTTTGATCGTGTTTGCTTTGATAAGATTATCATATCGTCATATTCATTCAAAATCAATCATTAATATTTCATGAATTTTCCCTTCTCTTTTTATCACATTTGCATAAGTTTAGAGTTTTGTGACGGATTTTCCCGGTTTATCGCCCTGTTTTGACCGACTTTGACTGATCGTCATCTTTTCTTCCCTGTCACGCATTGATCACTTTATTCTCTCCATTTCGGTCATTTTTTATCAGACACTTTCTTTCTGTTCTCATTTTTGTACTTTACTTTTTCCGGATTTGGTACTAAAGTGAAGAGAAATCAAAAAAAGAATTTCCAGAAGAGGTGATTTTATTTGAAACGATACTATATTCTTCACTATTTTGATCCCGCCAATGTGGGCAGTTTTCTGCTTGTCTCACTGCTCGGCCTGATTCTGGTGCTTGCCCTTGTGCTTCTGATTGCAAAATTGCAGATTCAGCGGCAGCTAAAAGAGGAGACAGAGGAAAAAGCGAAAAAATACGCCGGAAGAAACACCAGCGCAGGCAGTATCAGATTGTGGAAAGCTTTTATGAGCTGGTTTTCTCCGGCACTTCGATTCTTCTCTTCCTCTCCCTCTATTACATTATCGATGAGCGTCTGCCGCAGATTTCGATGTACTGGGAGAAATATCAGGATGTGGTGCTTCTTGTCTTTATCGTGCTCTCCGTCTTTCTGACGAGCTGGCTCGATGTGGTTCTGGTAAAGCTCACGCACCTTGACCCGGAGCAGAAGCGTCGGTGCGGCTGATTTCGGTCTTCTATATTGTACTGATTCTTCTGTACATCCGCTTTATCTACGAGGACACGAATTACGACGGCCTGATTCTCTATTTCCTGACACTGACGGTCGGCCGCTTCCTGTATTTCGACTTTACGGTCAAGAGTTTTCTTGAAACGATGCGGGGCGTGTTGGAAAATCTACCGCTTCTTGTCATCATGAGCGCCTACTCCGGTTTCGTGTGCTGGTATGGGTTCCATGTCGGCTTTCTGCTGAAATCAAATGGTGTCATTTTGAGCACCTTTCTTGCCCATCTGTTTATGGACTGCTCGATCTTTCTGCTCCACAAAACAGGAATTTTAAAGCATGTGATACGAAAAATTTAAAACCGGCATTTTTTTACCAGCCATATATCAAAAGCTCTGCAGATCAGAATTTTGCATTTTCTGTTCTGCAGAGCTTTTCTTATTTAATGTTCTTTTTTACATGCCAAACAGCAGTGCAAAGCCATGTACGACAAAAGCTGCCAGCCAGGCGATCACACACTGGGAAACGACAACACCGGCTGCCCATCTGCCGCCAAGCTCCCGCTTGATGGAAGCGACTGCCGCCACACACGGCGTATAGAGGAGGCAGAAAACCAGAAGGCTTAATGCGGAAACCGGTGTCAGAATTTCGGTCAGCTGCGCGGTCGTGCCGAACAGTACGGAAAGTGTGGAGACGACACTCTCCTTTGCCATAAATCCGGTTAGAAGGGCGGTCGATACTCTCCAGTCTCCAAATCCAAGCGGCCGAAAAACCGGGGCGAGACGGCCGGAGACAACGGCGAGAATGCTGTCCTTGGAGTCCTCCACGACATTGAGATGCGTTCCAAAGGTCTGTAAAAACCAGATCACAATCGTGGCAACAAAAATGACGGTGAATGCCCGCTGCAGGAAGTCTTTTGCCTTATCCCACAAAAGCTGTCCGACATTTTTTGCCCCCGGCATGCGGTAGTTTGGAAGCTCCATGACAAACGGAACGGCTTCCCCCTGGAATAAAGTTCCCTGCATCAGCATCGCCATCAGGACAGCCATGAAGATACCACGAAATACAGAAGAACCATCACAAGGGCACTGTATTTCGGGAAGAATGCGGCGGTAAAGAACGCGTAAATCGGAAGTTTTGCCGAACAGCTCATAAACGGAGTTAATAGGATCGTCATTTTCCGGTCACGCTCGGAAGGCAGGGTGCGGCTCGCCATGACGCCCGGCACGGTACAGCCAAAACCGACCAGCATCGGCACGATACTGCGGCCGGAGAGGCCGATTTTCCGGAGCAGCTTATCCATCACAAATGCCACGCGCGCCATATAGCCGCTGTCTTCCAGAATGGACAGGAAGAAAAACAGGGTGACGATGATCGGAAGGAAGCTTAAGACACTTCCGACGCCGTTAAAAATACCGTCAATCACAAGGGAATGAAGCACCGGATTGACGCCCCATGCTGTCATGGCGCTGTCCACGAGCTCGGTCAGTTTTCCGATCAGAACCTCCAGCACACTCTGCAGCGATGCTCCGATCACATGGAAGGTCAGGAAAAAGACAGCCGCCATAATCCCGGCAAAACATGGCAGAGCCGTATATTTTCCGGTCAGCACACGGTCAATTTTTGTGCTCCGCACATGCTCGCGGCTCTCTTTTGGTTTTACCACGGTCTCACGGCAGACTTTTTCAATAAAATTAAAACGCATATCCGCAATCGCCGCCGCGCGGTCCAGGCCGCGCTCCGTCTCCATCTGACAGACGATATGCTCGAGCATCTCTTTCTCGTTTTCATCGAGGGCCAGCTGCTCCAGGATCAGCGCATCGCCTCTGCCAGCTTGCTCGCCGCAAACCGCACCGGAATATCCGCCCTTGCGGCGTGATCCTCGATCAGATGCATGATCGCATGCAACGCACGGTGGACGGCACCGCCGTGGTCATTCGCCTCACAGAAGTCCTTTCTGCCCGGTTTTTCCTGGTATTTGGCCACATGGACAGCATGGGCAACCAGTTCATCGATTCCCTCGTTTTTTTGCAGCGGAAATCGGGATAACCGGGATGCCAAGTCTCTCTTCCATCTGGTTCACGAGCACAGAACCGCCGTTTTCGCGTACCTCATCCATCATGTTGAGGGCCAGTACCATCGGAACGTCGAGTTCCATCAGCTGCATCGTCAGATACAGGTTTCGTTCGATATTTGTCGCATCTACAATATTGATGATGCCGCGCGGATGCTCGTTCAGAACGAAATTCCGGGTGACGATCTCTTCGCTTGAATACGGCGACATCGAATAAATGCCGGGAAGATCGGTGACCAGCGTGTTTTTCTGGCCGCGGATTTCACCGTCCTTCCGGTCTACGGTCACGCCGGGGAAGTTTCCGACGTGCTGGTTGGATCCCGTTAATTGGTTGAACAGGGTGGTCTTGCCGCAGTTCTGGTTTCCGGCCAGCGCAAAGGACAACAGCTCTCCTTCCGGCAGCGGATGCTCCTCTGCCTTATTGTGGTACTTTCCGCCCTCTCCAAAGCCGGGATGCGGAATTGCTTTCGCATCCGGCTGCTCTTTTTCTTTTACAGCGTCCCGCATCTCATCAATGGCAATCCGTCCGGCATCGGCGAGGCGGAGTGTCAGTTCATAGCTGTGAATCCGCACTTCCACAGGGTCTCCCATCGGTGCATACTTTACCATCGTCACTTCCGCCCCCGGAATGATTCCCATATCTAGGAAGTGCTGCCGCAGCGCGCCCTCTCCTCCTACCGTGCGGACGGTCGCTGTTTTGCCGATCGGCAGTTCTTTCAGTGTCATATATTTCACTCCTTATTGATTCTCATTATCAATAGTAAGTATATGACACAATTCGACTGCGGTCAAGCAATTGCCATTATTTCTCTTTTTGTTTTTCTTCGAGCTTCTTCTGTACACTCGGAAACAGCTCCAGATCCGTGTGTGGGATTGCCTGGGCCGTTTCATCATAGAGATGAAAGCGGCGACCTGGCCGAACTGGATGTAGACCATCTCGTCCAGAATGCGGTCAATATCGTCGATGCAGGTCCGATCCAGCAGGATTTTTTCTGCTCCCGCAAGCGACGTATTTCCGGCGCAGATCAGGCGGCTGCGGTCCATATCCGGGTACATGCCGATCGTGATGGCGGATTCCTTTGAAACGTGCTTTCCAAATGCACCAGCCGCGTAAAACCGGTCAATTTCTTCCATGGAAATGCCGGATTCACGCATCATGTACTCAACCATCGTGTAGGCCGCTGACTTTGTACGAAGGAATTCGGCGATATCACTCTGATAGAAGCACAGCCCTTCACTATATTCAACGCACCACTCTCCCGTCTCCGGGTCTTCCTTGATCTTTTCGGACCGCTCCGGCTGCAGGTACCGAACAGGTTGATCCAGCCATTTAGGAATAATTCCGCGAGCAGATCGATAATGCCGGAACCGCAGATGCCCTTTGGCTTACCCTCTCCGATTACATGGTACTGGATTTTCCCGTCTTCTATTTTTACCGTATCAACAGCGCCTTCTGCAGCTCGCATGCCGGTTTTGACCACGCCGCCCTCGAGCGCCGGACCGGCAGCGCCTGCGCCGCAGAGCAGAAATTCCCGGTTTCCGACGACAAGCTCGCCGTTCGTTCCGATATCAAAAAAAACGCTGATCGTTTCTTTTTTATAGAGTTCCGTTGCGATCATACCGCTTAATATATCACCGCCCAGGTAATTGGATTTTCCCGGCACGCAGTAGACACATCCCTTCATGGGAAATCCCATCTCTTTCGCCGGAAGGAATCCGACGCGGTCTGCGCGCACGGCGTACGGGGATGAAAGACGCAGAACGGATCCAGTCCCAGCAGGAAATGGATCATCGTTGTGTTGCCGGATACGACCATTGAGAGAACATCCGACGGCGCAATTCCTGTCTTTTGGCGAAGTTTTTCAAAGAGCAGTGTAAATGTCTCCATCGTACACGCACGGATGTCCTGCAGTACCTCCGGTTTATCCTTACAGGCAAAGATTCTCGTCAGAATATCGGTTCCATAGGCAGTCTGGCGGTTGTATTCGCTCTCCTCGGCAAGCACAGTACCGTCGCTGCAGTTTACCAGGCGCACAACGACGGTCGTACTTCCAAGATCAGCGGCATAGCCGTAATGCTCTGCTGCTGTATCGCCCGCTTCCAGATCAACCACCTGCCAGATGCTTCCATTCCATGCGAGGGAAACCGTTATGTTATAGTCTGCCTCATCGCAGATGGGATACAGTTTCTGCAGCGCTGGAAGGGTAATGATGCGGTGATTCCTTTCTCTTTTAATGCATCCAGTATCCGCATCTGGCTGGAGCGGGCGTCCTCCTCCGTCGGCGGGACCAACCCCAGATACTGTTTCTGTGTTATTCCTCTATTCATTATTATATCCATTCCTTTCGCTTCGCTCAGGCACAAAACGTTATGAAAATGTTTCCCTGAGCTCATTTTTTCTTTATAATTCTTCTTGTAGGGAACTCGGTATACTACAAATCACGGAGAGG
>ENA-OQMZ01000196-OQMZ01000196.1-human-gut-metagenome-genome-assembly--contig:-NODE-196-length-26204-cov-3.411052_pt1 | contig 26204 bp, 33 predicted proteins | sample MGYA00242621_ERZ504862 | MGnify/ENA primary metagenome ERZ504862 (study PRJEB26092, sample SAMD00036393) | human gut metagenome | host: Homo sapiens | study: EMG produced TPA metagenomics assembly of...
CGACCGGAATGCAACCGTCGACGCCGGCAAACGGTGGTCTGGCGGCGGCTTCTTGTCGTCGGTGGGGCTAATGGCGCACCAGGCGGTGAACTCCGGCCTCGGCGCGAAGCATGCCAAAGGCATCCTTGCCTTCGACGGTAAAGGTCGCGCGATCGATGCCGATGACCTCGGCCGCGGGGCAATCGTTGATGGTGACCTTCCAACCGCGGCGCTGGCAGTACTTCATGTACATCTTAAAGAGCATGAAGGTCCAGTCCTGGGCCTCCAAGCCACCCTGTCCGGGCTTGATGGTCACAATCGCGTCGCCATGGTCGAACTCCCCGGTAAACCAGCTCGCAAGCTCAAGCTCGTCGATGGCGCGGGATAGGCGCTCCGCCGTGGCGGCAGCCTCCTCACGCAGCGCAGCGGCATCGGGGTCATCGCCCATTTCCTCGGCAAGCTCCAACGCGGCGCGAGCATCGGAAAGCTCTCCGCGCGCGATATCCACGGCGGCGATGTCCTCCTTGGCGCGCGCAATCTCCTCCATCGTGGCGCGAGCGGCATCGGCATCGTCCCAAAAGCCCGGGGCGACGCTTTTGGCCTCGAGCTCCGTTACGCGGGTGCGCTTCTCGTCCAAATGGAGATACGACTCGACCTCGCCGAGTCGGTCCGCAAACGCGTCCAACTCGGCGGGAGTTACCTCTAGAGTCTCGGCCATTAACGATTCCTGCCGTGGCAATACTTAAACTTCTTACCGCTACCGCAAGGGCACGGGTCGTTGCGGCCCACGTTGACATAGGGGTCATCGCTCTCGGACTTGCGGTAGGTCGTCACCTTGCCACCGTTGTTAACGGCAGCCGGACCACCCTGGACGGCGGTGCGGGCCTGCACCTGAGCCTGCTTGCGCAGTACCGAATCGCTGTTGTCGCCATCGACCTCGGCGGGACCAGAGAAGTGCGCGCCCTTAAGGGCGGGGTCCTCCTTGTGCTCCACAGCCTGCGGGGCAGCTTTGAGCTCAATGCGCAGAACAGTGCGCAGGTAATCCTCGTACATGGTATCGACGAGCATCTGGAACGCGCCGTAGGCTCGGTCTTGTACTCAACCAGCGGGTCGCGCTGGCCAAAGCCGCGCAGGCCGATACCGGTCTTGAGGTAGTCCATTTCCTGCAGGTAGTTCATCCAACGCGTATCGATGACGCGCAGCATGACCTGGGTATTGAGCTCGCGCATCAGGTCCTCGCCCAGGCGCTCGGCCTTCATGTTGTAGCACTTCTCAACATAGGCCAGGACATCGGCGGCCAGGGCCTCAAAGTCCTCGTCGGGGAACTGAGGGGTATCGATATGCCCGGTCAGCTCGACGACCCACTTACGCAGGCCCTCAAGATCGCGCTCGCCCTCGTGGCTGTCCTTGGTGCAGAACTCCTGAACACAGCGGTACACGGTATCGTGCATGACCTCGGTGATGTGGTCGGTCAGGTCCTTGCCGTCCAGGATCTTGTTGCGCTCGGCGTAGATGACCTGGCGCTGCTTGTTCATGACGTCGTCGTACTCAAGAACGCTCTTACGCATGGAGAAGTTGATGCTCTCGACCTTGTGCTGGGCATTCTCGACGGCCTTGGAAATGATCTTGTGCTGGATGGGCATGTCGTCGCCCATGTCGGCCGTGACCATCATCTTGGAGACGCGGTCCATCTTGTCGCCACCGAACAGGCGCATGAGGTCATCCTCGAGCGACAGGTAGAACTGGGTCTCGCCCGGATCGCCCTGACGGCCGGAACGGCCACGCAGCTGGTTGTCGATGCGGCGGGACTCATGGCGCTCGGTGCCGATGACGGTCAGGCCGCCGGCGGCAAGCACGCGCTCGCGCTCGGCCTTGCAGGTCTCCTTGGCTTCGGCGTTAAACTGCTCGAGCTGCTCGGGCGTCACGTCCTCCATGGTCAGGCCCTCGTACTCCAGGCGCTCGCGCACCAGCTCGTCGGGGTTGCCGCCCAGCAGGATGTCGGTACCACGACCGGCCATGTTGGTGGCGATGGTCACGGCGCCGTAGCGTCCGGCCTGGGCAACGATGTGGGCCTCGCGCTCGTGATGCTTAGCGTTGAGGACCTCGTGCGCGATGCCGCGCTTGGTAAGGGCGGCGGACAGCTTCTCGGAGCTCTCGATGGAGACGGTGCCCACCAGGACCGGCTGGCCCTTGGCGTGACGACGCTCAACGTCGTCTGCAACGGCGTTGTATTTAGCCTGAATGGTGCGGTAGACCAGGTCCTCGTGGTCAACGCGCTGCACGGGCCTGTTGGAGGGAATGACCTCGACGGGCAGCTTGTAGATCTCGCGGAACTCGGCATCCTCGGTAAGTGCCGTACCGGTCATGCCGGAGAGCTTGTCATACAGACGGAAGTAGTTCTGCAGGGTGATGGTCGCCAGCGTCTGGTTCTCCTCGCGTACGAGCACGCCCTCTTTGGCCTCGATGGCTGGTGCAGGCCCTCGGAATAGCGGCGACCCTCCATGATACGACCGGTGAACTCGTCGACGATCTTGACCTCGCCGTTGGTGACCACGTACTGCTTGTCGCGGTGGAACATGTACTGGGCCTTCAGCGCCTGCTGCAGGTGGTTGACCAGCTGGCCGGAGAGATCGGCATAGATGTCATCGATACCCAGGCGGCGCTCAATCTTCTTAAGACCGCGCTCGGTGGCGGCGATGGTGTGCTTAGCCTCGTCCATGACGAAGTCGCCCGTGGGCTCCACGTCCTCGGTGGCGGTGAGCATGTCGTGCGAGACGTCCTCACCGCGCTCAAGGCCGCGCACGGCGCGCGCGAAGTCCTTGTAAGTGCTGGCGGACTTGGTGCCGGCGCCGAGATGATGAGCGGCGTTCTGCCTCGTCGATCAGGATGGAGTCGACCTCGTCGACGATGGCGTAGCTGTGGCCGCGCTGAACACGCTGCTCGGGGCGGGTAACCATGTTGTCGCGCAGATAATCGAAACCGAACTCGGAGTTGGTGCCGTACGTGACGTCGGCCTGGTAGCTGGGCGCTTCAGCTCGAGCGGCATGTTGTTCTGCAGCAGACCGACGGTCATGCCCAAGTACTTGTAGATACGGCCCATCCACTCGGAGTCGCGCTTGGCCAGGTAGTCGTTGACGGTGACGACGTGCACGCCCTTACCGGCGATAGCGTTGAGATAGCCGGCCAGCGTGGAGACGAGGGTCTTGCCTTCGCCGGTCTTCATCTCGGCGATGTGGCCCTCGTGCAGCGCCATGGCGCCGATGAGCTGTACATCAAAGTGACGCATGCCCATGGTGCGCTTGGAGCTTCGCGCACGGTGGCAAAGGCTCGGGGAGCATGTCGTCGAGCGACTCGCCGTTGGCGTAGCGCTCACGGAACTTATCGGTCTGGGCGCGGAGCTCCTCCTCGGTCATCTTCTCAAACTGGGGCTCAAGACCGTTGATCTGGTCGACGATCTTGTAGTAGCGCTTAAGGTCCTTATCGGATCCAAAGGACAGCAGCTTTGACATGAATCCCATGTGGTTTTCCTTTTTGGCCATCGCCCACGCCGTGCAGCTGCGGGCGAGTTAAACACAGATAATTGTACTTTAGCCAAACAAGGCGCGCCCCATACGGTCGACCTCGACCGCCACGTAATAACTACGACCAACCTGCCAAAAAGGGACAGGTTTATTTTGGCAGTTTATCTGGGCAAACGCCGCCTCTCTGTCATTTGGTGCAAACCAACCTGTCCCCTTCGCACAATCTGGTGCAATGGGGACAGGTTGGTTTGCACCAATAAAAAGAAAAGGGCCGCGCACCCAAATGGATGCACGGCCCTCATGCCATGAATGCGAGTGATTCCGCGGCGAGCTATTTACTCAGCAGCTCGGTAGTCTCGGCCTCGGCAGCGGCCTCCTCGACGGGAGCCTCTGCGGGAGGCCTCGGCGGCCTGCTTGGCAGCTTCCTCGGCAAACTTAGCGGCACGCTTAGCCTTCTCGCAGCCTTAGCCTCAGCGGCGGCCTTGCGAGCGCCTCGGCCTCAGCAGCCTTGGCGGCCTTGGCAGCCTTGGCTCCTCAGCCTTCTTGAGCTGGGCGGCAGCGGCGCCACCGAACTTGTCGGCGAAGCGCTGGACGCGTCCACCGGTGTCGACGAACTTCTGCTGGCCGGTGTAGAACGGGTGGCACTCGTTGCAAAGCTCGACCTTCATCTCGGACACGGTAGCGTGCGTCTTGAAGGTGTTGCCGCAGGAGCACGTCACCGTGCACTCGACATACTGGGGATGGATACCCTGCTTCATGGTAGGACTCCTTATTAGTCAGGCGCTGGTTACCGATCAGCGCATAAGGCGTCTTGGTTTCCGACCAAGACAACAAACTCGGCTATGGTACCACGGCGTCGAGCGTCCCACAAAAGGTTCACGGTCTTTGTACTGTGCATCGCGCCCAAGACACAGCAGACGACACGACGAATCGCGGCAAACGGGCGCCTTTGCCCCTTCTCCCATGTTGCAGACGTGTAACGCCGCAGCAAAGGTGCCCCTTTTGGCGCCAGACGGGTACAATGATGAACACTGTACCGTAGCGGAGCGCCCCCGCGCGCCGCAACCACGCGAAAGGGTTTCCCATGGCCGAGATCTCGTCCTCCCGCATCGTCATCACCGTCCTTGGCAAGAACCGCCCCGGCATTGTCGCCGGCGTCACCCGCGTTCTGGGCGAGGCCAACGTCGACATCCGCGACATCACGCAGTCCATTATCGAGGACATCTTCACCATGACCATGCTGGCCGACACCGCCGAGTCCAAGCTCGACTTCGCCGAGCTGCAGAAGGCCCTGGCCGAGGCAGGCGAGCTTTCGGGCGTCAACGTGTCCATTCAGCGCGAGGACGTCTTTAACTTTATGTACCGCCTGTAGCGAACAAGCCGCTCGGGGCAGCTTGACGTCATATCGTCCAAGCGCGCCGCCCCAAAGCGGACCGGAGAGGAGCGCACATGGCCTACGACGCCAAGAAAATCTACTACCGCTTCGACGATCACCTGAGCCGCCTGGTTCTGGATTACGAGGCGAGCCGTCAGATTTCGCCCGAAAGCGAAAACCTCTACCACGGCCTGCCGACCGCCCCGTACGACGAGGGCTTGTTCGTAGAGCACAACGTCAAGCGCGGTCTGCGCAATGCCGACGGCTCGGGCGTGGTCGCGGGCCTCACCCGCATCTCGGATGTGCATGGCTACAACAAGGTCGACGGTAAGGTCGTGCCCGATCAGGGCAAACTCACGCTTCGCGGCTACAGCATCGAGGATCTGGTCAATAACGCCCAGGCCGAGAACCGCTACGGCTACGAAGAGGTCGCCTATCTGCTCATTACGGGCTCTCTGCCCACTAAGGAAGAGCTTGACGGTTTTTGCGAACGTCTGGGTGCCTTTAGGCACCTGAGCGACGAATACGTCCGCGAGTTCCCCATGACCACGGTGTCGTCGAGCATCATGAATGTGCTTCAGCGCGCCGTGCTGCTGCTCTACGCCTTCGACGCCGAGCCCGACGCCATTACACCCGAGCACGAAATCGACGTCGCCATCTCCATGCTCGCCCGTCTCCCCCGCATCGCCGCCTTCGCGCATATGGCCTCGGTCGCCAAGCGCCGCGGCTCCGAGGTTCATGTACCGCACCCCACACCCGGTCTCTCCACCGCCGAGACCATCCTGCAGGTGTTGCGCGGCGGCATGGCATTCACCCGCGATGAGGCGATGCTGCTCGATGTGATGCTCATGCTGCATGCCGAGCACGGCGGCGGCAACAACTCCACGTTTGCCTGCCGCGTGCTGTCCTCCTCGGCCACCGACCCGTATTCCGCCTACGCCGCGGCTATCGGCTCGCTCAAGGGCCCGCGCCACGGCGGCGCCAACGCCAAGGTCGTGTCCATGCACGAGGACATCCGTGCGCATGTCTCCAATTGGGAGGACGAGGACGAGGTCGCAGCCTACCTGGGCAAGATTCTCGACAAGCAGGCCTTCGACGGCACGGGTCTCATCTACGGCATGGGCCACGCCGTCTACACGCTCAGCGACCCGCGCGCCGAGGTCTGCCGCCACTACGCACGTTCGCTCGCTGCCAAGAAAGATCTGGGCGATGAGTTCGCGCTCATCGAGCGCATCGAGCGCCTGGCACCGCAGGTGATGCGCGACCACGGCATGACCAAGCCCATCTGCGCCAACATCGACCTGTACACAGGCTTTATCTACAAGATGCTCGGCGTACCCGAGACGCTTTTTACGCCGCTATTCGCCGTCGCCCGCATGGCCGGCTGGTCGGCACACCGCATGGAAGAGCTCTTCTGCGCACACCGTATTATTCGCCCGGCCTATCGTCCGGTGATCGAGCCGCTGGAGTACAAGCCGCTCGCCGACCGCTAGGACGCGGACCGTTATAGAACTCGAGCGTGGCCAGGGCATCACCGCCCTCGGCCACGCTTTTTATGCCAGCAGAAAGGACTACATCAAATGATTGTTTTTTCCGATATGGATGGAACGCTGCTGACGAGCGATAAGCAGATGAGCGATGCCACCTGGGCGATGCTCGACGACCTTGCGCGCCGCGGTATTGAGTTTGTACCCTGCACGGGACGTCCGCTGTCGGGCATCTTTGAACCCATCCTCGCCCATCCCGCCGTGCACTATGCCGTTTGCGCCAATGGCGCCAGCGTCTGGCAGCTCGACGACGATGTGCCCAACGATGCCTCGCGCGCCACGCGCATATTGAGCCGTCCGCTCGATCGCGGCATTGCCCATCGCATCCATCGCATCGCCGCCGGCCACGATGTGACCTTCGATATCTTCGCGGACGGGCAGTGCTTCCTCCCCCGCTCCGCTCTACACGCGCCTGGATGAGTTCTGCGGCGGCGACCCCCACATCGCGGCCTCGCTCAAGCGCACACGAACGCCGATTGACCTGGATATCGACAGCAAGATCGACGAGGTCGAGACGCTCGAGCGCATCGCCATGTACTGGCACGACCCGGACGATCGCGACGCCATCGCGGCGGAGCTCGACACGCTCGGAGGCATTGAGGTCACGCGTTCGTACGCCATGAATATCGAGGTCATGGGCGCGGGCGCTACCAAGGGGACGGCCCTCACGTGGCTATGCGAGCACCTGGGCGAGCGTCTCGCCGACGCTTGGGCGTTCGGCGACAACATCAACGACATCCCCATGCTGCAGACAGCGGGCCACGGCATGGCCATGATCAACGGCGAACCCGAAGACCACGAGGCCGCCGACGCCATCACCGAATACGACAACGACCACGACGGCGTCGCCCGCACCATCATGGCCGCCCTCGCCTAGTCGTTGGGGGTAGTCATTGGGGACGTTCTTAAACGACTAGTCATTGGGGACGTTCTTGAATGACTAGTCGTTGGGGACACTCTTCGCGGGACGCCGCAAGGACTGTCCCCGGCTGCCGGCAGAAAAGGAACGTCCCTAACTGCCAGATTAGGCGAGGCCCTCCAGAACACGGCGGAGTTCTTGCTGGACAGCGTGGTCGCGGTTGCGCTCCACCACGCGATCGGCCACCGCTTTGAGCGCCGGACGCGCGTTTTCCATCGCGCAGCCCGTGCCGACAAAGCGAATGATCTCGTAGTCGTTCATCGAGTCGCCAAACGCCATGATCTCGTCGCGTCCAATGCCGTAATGCTCCGCAAGCTGTGCGATGCCCGAGGCCTTCGACACACCGGGCTGCATGGCATCGATCCACGCGTTGCCCGAAGGCGCAAAGGTAAAGAGCTGACCGAGTTCTCGCTGTAGCACGTACGCACTGTCCATAACGGCACAGTCATCGCAAAAGATACTCGCCTTGATGATATTTACGCTGGGATCGGGCAGTTCCCAAATGCGCTCGGCATTGGGAAGGTCCTTATCGACCTCGCGTACGAACTTGCACTCGTCATCGAGCAGGAAGGACTTGGTTCGGTCAAAAAGCGCAAGATGCAGATTGGGAAACGTCGCGACAGCTTGGGCGAGCCTTCGAATCGCCAGGTGCGAATACACCTCACGGTCTACCATTTTGCCGTCGGCGTAGACTGGGCACCGTTAGCGGCGACAAAGTCCATCTTGTCGCGAACGGGCGCAAAGAACTCGCACAGGCGATCGTAGCGGCGACCTGACGATGCGGCGAAATGCACGCCATGCTCGTGTAGCGCCAGAATCAGTTCGTAGGTCTCGGGAGGCACCTGGCTGTTTTCGTCAAGCAACGTGCCGTCCATATCGGATGCAATCAGTTTAAACATAGAAAAGCTCCCTTCGGGCTTGTTGGAATCGAACGTGTATCCAATTCCAACGTACCAAAGGGAGCTCAGGTAAGACTCCGCGGGCGCAAACGTTACAAGGACCTGGCAAATAGCTCACGCGCGCCAGGGGTCCCACATTCGCAGCGCCAGGCAACACGTCAAAGAGTGTCGCAGGCGACTAGCCGTTTAAGAACGTCCCCAATGACTAGTCGGCGTAGGTGAAGGTCGTGACGTCGAACATGCCCTCGGGGCGGATGCGGAGCGTCGGGATAACCGGCAGGGGCAGGAAGATGATGCCCATGATGGGGTCGAGCGGCGGCTCAATACCCATGGCGCGCGCCTTGACCATAAAGTCGTCGTGCTGCGCGGCGACATCCTCGGCCGTACCTTCGCTCATCAGACCGCCGAGCGCCAGCGGAATGCGCGCCACGACTTCGCCGTTGCGCACCAGCACGTGACCACCCTGGCCCACAGCCTCAACAGCAGCCATCATATCGGCAGCGTTATCACCCACGACGCACACGTTGTGCGAGTCGTGGCCGATCGTGGAGGCAATGGCGCCACCGGTGATGGTGAAGCCACGCACCCAGCCGCCGACCGATATGCTTGCCGACAAGGCCCAGGCCCGCAGGACCATCACCGTCGGCGCCTCGGCCTGCAGCGACACACCGCGGCCGTGGCGCTCGATCAGCATAATGCGGCGCAGGCCCTCGGCGCTCTCGGGGCGAGCCATGCCCGTGATGGCCTTACCCGGCACCACGTCAATCACGGCCTCGCCCGGCTTAAAGGCATAGTCGAATACGTCGAGCGAAAGCTTCGGCAGCTTAACGGAGACGCGCAGCTCATCGGCAAGGGCTGCGACCTCGGCCATCTCGGGTGCGATCTCGCCCACAAAGGTGCCGTCCTGCGCCACCAGAGCACCGGCGGCGTATACGCGATGCGGAGCCGTGGTGAACGTCAGGTCATTGAGCACCAGCAGGTCGGCACGCTTGCCCGGGGCGATGGCGCCACGCAGTTCGTGCGGGTCGCGGCAGCCGTGATCCAGGCCAAACGCCTCAGCCGTGGAAAGGGACGCCATGGAGATAGCGACCACCGGGTCGATACCGGCCTCAATCGCCACGCGGCAGGCGTTGTCGATCATGCCGGACGCAAGCGCATCGGAAGGAGCGCGGTCGTCGGTCGCAAAGCAGCAACGGCGGGCACGGGCAGGATTCTCCAGCAGCATCGGCGACAGGTTGGCCAGGTCATGGCTGCACGTACCCTCGCGCAGCATCACATACATGCCGCGAGACAGCTTGTCGAGTGCCTCCTCGGGAATCGTCGACTCATGGTCAGCGATAATACCTGCTGCGGCATAGGCGTTGAGGTCCTTGCCGGCAACGAGCGGCGCGTGACCGTCAACCTGCTTGGACGGCGTCTGGTTGGCAGCGTCGATTCGAGCGCAGGTCTCGGGATCGGCCATAAAGACGCCCGGCAGGTTCATCATCTCGCCCAGGCCAAAGACATCGCCCGGATGCTCGGCAAAAAACGCCTGCATGTCAGCGGCGGTAATCACAGCGCCTGCTTGCTCATCGGGCAGCGCGGGCACGCACGAGGGCATCATGTACTTGATGGAAATGGGCGCGCGACGGCCGTCCTCGATCATAAAGCGCAGGCCGTCCAGGCCGGAAACGTGGCGATCTCGTGGCTGTCGGCAATGGCAGTGGTGGTACCGCGCGTCGCCGCCATGCGCGCATACTCGGCAGGGCGGATGTTCGAAGACTCGATATGCAAGTGCCCGTCAATAAAACCGGGGGCAAGATAGCGGCCCTGGCAATCGATGACCTCGGCAGCCTCATACGTACCGGCGGCATCGTCGCGACCATCGTAGAGCACACCGACGATCACGCCATCCTTGACGGCAACGCTACCGGGCGCCACGCGCTGACCGTACACGTCGACAATCTGCGCATTGGTAAACAGCGTGTCGACGGGCACGCGACCCTCGGCAGCTCGATCACAGACTCATGACCTCAACGGACATACATTCTCCTTTAACTGTAGAAATAACTGCGGAGCGGACGAGCCTTCACCGCAGCAAGCCAATAGCAATTGTATGCCCAAAAGGAGGTCCCGCTAACACCCCATCCGCTTAACGGCACCGCCAAATGATCCCTTGGGTGCGGAAGAAAAGTTGCGGTGGAATAGTTCCTGCCTGGGCGCCCGTATGGCATTTTTAGGAACTATTTCACCGCAACTCAAAAGGCCGCAGTCGGGAATCCCGGCTGCGGCCATATTGCACATGTCAGGTTGACCTACTTGCTAGACCAGCTTAAAGCCCTTGCGCTTGCCTACGGAGAGGGTGTCGCCCAGCTTGAGGGCGCTGGGGTCGATGTTGTAGCTCTTGGGAGCCACGGACTTGCCGTTAATCTTGACGCCGCCGCCGTCGATGTCGCGACGGGCCTGGCCGGCGCTGGCCGAAAGACCCAGGTCCTTGAGCAGGCCGGCGAGGTAGATTTGGCCCTCGTCGTTGACGGTCAGCTCAACATGCTTCTCGGGGAAGTCGGCGAGCTGGCCCTCCTTGAACACGCGGTCGAACTCGGCCTGGGCCTCGTCGCCGGCACCGGCGCCGTGATAGGTGTCGCACAGGTCGCGGCCCAGAGCGCGCTTGAGCTCGTAGGGGTCGGCGGAGCCGTCGGCCAAAGCAGCGTCGATCTTGTCGACCTCGGCCGGGGTGAGCGAGCTCGCCAGGCGGTAGTACTTGCCAATCATCTCGTCGGGGATAGACATGGTCTTGCCGAACATATCCTTGGGCGCGTCGGTCAGGCCGATGTAGTTACCGTAGGACTTGGACATCTTACGGACGCCATCGGTGCCCTCGAGCAGCGGCATGGTGAGCGCAATCTGCGGCTCCATGCCCATCTTCTCCATGAGCTCACGGCCGGCGAGCAGGTTGAAGAGCTGATCGGTGCCGCCCATTTCCACGTCGGCCTTGATCTGCACGGAGTCGTAAGCCTGCATCACGGGATACAGGAACTCATGCAGGGCGATCGGTGTCTGGGACTGGTAGCGCTTGGTAAAGTCGTCGCGCTCGAGAATACGGGCGACGGTGAACTTGGAGCACACCTGCAGCAGGCCGGCCAGATCCATCGACAAGATCCAGTCGCCGTTGTGCACGATGGTGGTCTTCTCGGGATCCAGGATCTTCATGGCCTGGCTCACGTAGGTCTCGGCGTTGGCCTCGATCTGCTCCTGCGAAAGCTGCGGGCGGGTGGAGTTCTTGCCCGAAGGATCGCCAATCAGCGCGGTACCGTTGCCGATGATGAGGGTGACGTTGTGGCCCAGGTCCTGGAACTGACGCATCTTGCGCAGCGGCACGGCGTGGCCCAGGTGCAGGTCGGGGCTGGTGGGATCGACGCCGAGCTTGATGTTGAGGGGCTCGCCCTTCTCAAGCTTCTTGCGAAGGTCGGCCTCGGGGACGATCTGCGCGGCGCCCGAGGTGATGATACGCATTTGCTCGTCAACAGACAGCATTGGGTATCCTCCTTTTGCTATAGCACCTCGCCGAAAACGGCGGTGCTGGAAGTCCATAAACTCTCTTATGATAACAAACTGACGCGACGCAGCATCTACGACAGGAAAATCCTCGTCCTGCCGCATGCGTCGATGGCAACTGGCAGACGTGTACCGTCACGCTCGACCAGATAGCGCACCTGCCGACGACGCAAGCAGTCGCGGCAACGGGCCTGCCCCGTCGCATCGGTGGCGCAGACGCCTCGGCGGTCAGCAGGCAGTGCTCGCACACCATGAGCTCGGGACGGTCGGGTGTCGACCGGACCCAAGACGCCGGGTTCAGCAGCCAGCTCGGCAATACGCTCCCTGTCATTGCTGAGCAACTCGGCAGGCAAGTATACCCACCCCGCGCCAAGCCCGCGCAGCCAGGCAAGCGTGGCCCGATTGGCGCAGAGCACCGGCGCCGCCACGTCAAACGTCGTGCCCAGCTCGCGGGCCATCGCCACCTGCCCCAGGTTGCGGCAAACAATACGCCCGGCACGTTGCATAAGCGCTCGAGTCCGCTCGGCGTCGCCTGCGCGGCACACTTCGTCGAGCACCACCGTCGCATCGGACAGATCCCACTCATCGCGCGGATCCAAATCCATCAGCTCCCAGGCAAAGACCATACGAGCAAAAGCCTCATGCTTTGCCGGCTCTGCCGGTCCCGCCAACTCCGTCGGCACGTCGCCATCTGCCAGAACGCCCTCAAACGGCAGCACCTCAACGGACTGCTCAGCAGGCGCGACCGCATCTGCCTCGACCCGCATGCGCTCCAACACCGTTGCCGTCTGCCCCAGCACGCCGGCACTGCGAATCAGATAGGCCTCGCAGCCCGCGTCCACCTTGCGTTTGCAATGCACGACGATGCGCTCTCCCGCAGCGGCATCCACGGGGCAAGGCACCTGTGGCCAGCGCTTGGGCACATCGGGACGCGCGTCGCACCCGGGTAAAATCGGATTTCGAGCGTATCGCCCGCCGCCACGGCGGCATCAAGCTCAACCGTCACCTCTTCGTGACCCACCGCCACCAAATGGCCCACGCGCACGCCCTGGTTGATCGCGCGCTCAAAGCTCATGAGCTCGGCGCCCGAACGACCCCGCAGATACGCATCGGTAAAGCCGCGGTTGAACGACCTTCCCAGCTCGCGCTCAAGCGCCGGCACCGCATCGGCATCCCATGTGCCGTCGCGCAGCATATCGAGCGCCCGACGCCACACCCTCACCACGTTAAAGACGTAGTCGGGATTCTTCATGCGGCCCTCGATCTTGAGCGATGCCACGCCGGCGGCAACAAGCTCGGGCAGATGCGCGATGCCCAGATAGTCACGCGGACAAAGCAGGCGATCCCCTTCGACAGCGACAACACTCTGCCCCGCCTCGTCCACCAAGTCATAGGATAGACGGCACGGTTGCGTGCAATCACCGCGCATCGCAGAGCGGCCACGTCGAAGGCAGAGAACCCGCACGCACCCGAGTATCCAATGCAAATAGCGCCGTGACAGAACACCTCGATGGGCACGCCAGTAGCGCAAAGCGTCTCAATCTCTGCAACGCTCAGCTCGCGCGCAGTCGTCACGCGCTCAACGCCCAACTCCTTGGCAGCCAACTGCACGGCACCCTCGCTATGAGCGCCCGCCTGAGTGGACAGGTGAATCTCGACCCCCGGAATCGCCGCACGAAGCGCACAGGCCAGCCCGGCATCGGCCACAATCAACGCATCGGCACCCAACGCATGCGCATGCGCCCCCAACGCCACGGCGTCGGCAAGCTCATCATCGAACACGAATACGTTGAGCGTCACGTACACACGCACGCCATGGGCATGGGCCACGGCACAACCGCGCGCGAACTCATCATCGTTAAAGCCATGCGCGCTCACTCGAGCGTTGAATCCGTCCAGCCCCGCATAGATGGCATCGGCACCCGCCGCAATCGCCGCGAGCATCTGGTCGAGCCCGCCAGCAGGCGCCAGCAGTTCGGGCAGCGCCACTCCAGCCGCCGCCAACTCGCTTTCGCATTGTCCGCTCGGTTCCATCGGCCGAATCGCCATCGGTAAACTCCTCACCAAGGTATGCATTCACTCTGAAAAATGCCGTCATCCAGCATACACGAGGCCCCGCGTGCCTCGTTTGGTTTATCGTGTAATAACTTATGTCCATCCTGCCAGGCATAACACCTGCCGCCTGGCACGACATACCTGGAGGTCAATATATGGGTCCTCGCCAACGACAGGGACACGGTCGCTCTAAGACGCACGCCCTGCCCGTCATCCTGCTCTCGCTTTTGGGCTTTTTGCTCATCGCGGGCGTAGCATTTGGCATCGGCATGATCGGCAACGTCAACCGCTGGCTGTCCGACCTGCCCGACTACACCGACGCCAACGCCTATCTGGTCAGCGAGCCTACCGAAATTGTTGACTGCAACGGCAATACCATTGCGAGCTTCTACACGCAAAACCGCAAGTCCATCACCAAGGACCAAGTGTCCCCGTACGTGCTGCAGGGCACCGTCGACGTTGAGGACGAGCGCTTCTACGAGCACGGCGGCATCGACCTCTGGGGCATTGCACGCGCATCGGTGGCAACCCTCACCGGCGGCCACGAGGGCGCATCGACCATCACCCAGCAGCTGGTTCGCAACACCATCTTGCAGGAGGAACAATTCGACTCGACCATCGAGCGTAAGGTGCGCGAGGCCTATATCGCCATCAAGATGGAGGATATGTACTCCAAAGACGAGATCCTCATGATGTACCTCAACACCATCTACTACGGCCATGGAGCATATGGCATCGAGGCCGCCGCCGAGACCTATCTGTCCAAAACCGCCGCCGACCTCACCCTGAGCGAGGCCGCGCTGCTGATCGGCCTTCCCAACTCGCCCTCGCAGTACGACCCCACGGTTAATCCCGACTTGGCGCTATCCCGCCGCAACAAGGTTCTGGACAACATGCTGCGTCTGGGCCACATCACGCAGGAAGAGCACGATGCCGCGCAGGCTGAGCCCATCACGCTTAACGTGACCGAGATTTCGGGCAGTGGCGTCGATGTGTACTCTCAGCCCTACTTTGTCGCCTACGTTAAGCAGCTGCTTGAGCAGGAGTTCTCCACCGACGTGCTCTTTAAGGGCGGTCTGACCGTCAAGACCACCATCGACCCCACCATGCAGCAGGTGGCCGAGGAGGCCGTGCGCTCGCAGCTCGACACGCTTTCGCTCGACGGACTGGACATGGGCATGGTCGTCGTTGACCCCAAGACCGGCTACATCAAGTGCATGGTGGGCGGCTACGACTACAACGCCGACGAGAATCACGTGAACCACGCTACGGCAAAGCGCCCCGTGGGCTCCACGTTTAAGGCCTTTACGCTGGCAACTGCCATCCAAAACGGTATGAACCCCAACGTCACCCTCAACTGCAACTCGCCGCTCAAGGCCAAGGGCACCACGACCGAGGTGCAAAACTACGGCAACCAGAGCTATGGCAACATCACGCTTAAACAGGCAACGGCATACTCATCCAACACCGGCTACATTCAGGTGGCCGAAGCCATCGGCAATGACAAGATCATGTCGCTCGTCAAAAAGCTTGGCATCGATCCCGCCAAGGACAATATCGAGGACGTTCCCGTCATGACGCTCGGCACCGGGTCCATCTCACCGCTCGAGATGGCATCGGCCTACGCAACGTTTGCCAACGGTGGCTACTACCGTCAGCCCATCGCCATTACCGAGATCGACTCGCGTACCGGCTCGGTTCTGTACCAGCACACCGACAATCCCACGCAGGTGCTCACCGAAGGCGAGGCTGCCGCGGTTACCGACGTTCTATCCGGCGTCATGCAGGGTAGCGGCACGGGTGCCGCCGGCGCGCTGAGCGTCAACCAGCCTATGCCGGCAAGACGGGCACCACTGACAACACCACCAACCTGTGGTTCTGCGGCTTCACGCCGCAACTGGCATGCGCCTGTGGACCGGTTATTCCGCAGGCGAGATTCCCATCCAAAAGTACGGTTCGGACCTGCTGGGCGACAGCACCAACCTGCCCGTCTTTAAGAAGTTCATGAACACCGTTCTTGCGGGCACCGAGCGCGAGGAATTCCCGACCGGAACGGCTCCCACGTACAAGAACAATAACGTCTGGAAGTTCTACGGCACAAACAACAAAAAGAAAGACGAAGAGGATAAAGACGAGGGAAAAGAAGAGGAAGAGACCACGACCACCACAACGACAACGACAACCACGACCACTGAAACCCCGGGCGGCAACACCACCGGCGATAGCGGTACGACAGGTGGCGACGGTGGCAATGGTGGCACGGGTGGCACGGGTGGCACGGGTGGCGACGGTGGCACGCCGACGCTACCCCCGATCCTACGCCCACGCCCGACCCCTCTACGGGCCAGTAGACGCAAAGCGGCATCTGACACCAAGCGCCCGAGCAGCACGTACGCTGCTCGGGCGCTTCTTTATTTCGGCAGATGTCACAAGATGCCACGACGGCCCCGGCTGCAGGACCGATAGAGCAACGGGTGCCGGCATGCAAAAGGGCGCTGACCTTCGTCAACGCCCTCGGCAATTACCTATAGCAACAATCGGCACAGCAGCAGTGCCACGCATCCCCTACTTGTGAGAGTTACTCAGCTTGTTGATGAGCGCTTCAAGGCGTTCGCCGTCCTCGGCCGTCTGCGCAATGACTAAGATCGTGTCGTTGCCGGCAAGCGAGCCAAGCACGTCGGGCAGCTCCGCGGCATCGACCGCTGCGGCAATACCAGAAGCCGTACCGGGCTGTGCTTGATCATAACCAGATTATCGGTGCGCAGTACGCCGGTAACCAACTCGGAAACCATGCGCTGCAGATGCAGGTCCTCGGCAAGGACATAGATGCCCTCGGGGAGCTTACGCAGTCCCATGTCCGCGATGTCGCGCGAAACGGTCGCCTGCGTGCAATCGAAACCCATGGCGCGAAGCTCGTCTACCAAAACGCGCTGCGTACGTACGTCCTTATTGCGAACAATATCTCTGATGGCATCCTGGCGCCCATTGCGTTTTTTGGCCATACAAAACCTCACTCCAAAAGATGGCGGAGACAATCACTTAGTGATTGAATAGTTTAGCGCTATTTGAGGGTTTTAGTGAATAAGAACGCATTTCGAAACAATTCCATGCAATTTATTTCGAAAATCACGCTATTAGACAGTCCTGGCGCCCGAACGATTGAAAAAGGCCGCCAGATGCGTATACAACGCACACCGCATAGGCTTGGCACTAGCTATCGAACCATAGAGCAGACCTAAGCCCCGATGGTTGCCTTTAAGAGCCGCAACCATCTGACGGGTACGCTGCGCTTCGAGCATATCATGCAAACGGGCCGAACGCTCTATTGAAGACACCCCATGGGGCTCAGACACAAATTTTCGATGCAGGCAACCAGGCCGGCGTAGTAATACCGCTGGCAGACCAGCTTCAACTGATCGCCACCGCCCTCAACGGCAAGCGAGTCGGCAAGCCTGTCGAGCGCCCGATATCATCAGAAAGCCTGGCAAACATCGTGGGGTCAAACGTCTCCGTAATCGACGGCGCCACTGCATGAAAACGGGCACGGCCACATCCCGAAACGCGCTTTGCCTGCGAAAGCGCGAACGTCAAAAAAGACACCGTGCGAAACGCATCGCCATGCGCAAGGCACGCCTCAAAAAGGGCGCGATCATACAGCACGCCAGAGGTCTGTCGGATTAAACCATAGGAAACCAATTGGGTCAGGCAAGCCGCCCGGTCCTCATCTTCAGAAACGGGTGTCGCGTCCAAAACTCGGGAATGACGCTCGCGGTGAACATCGTAGCGGTCGAGCGATACGGAGGGAAACACGATGTCAGCAGAAGCGTCGCAGGAGCTTTCGACCATCTGCGAAAGGGACTGCGGCGCAAACCACTCATTGGCATTCATCGCAATGATCTGGGAGCCGCGCGAAGCCGCAAAGCCGGCACGCAGGCAGGCGCCAGGCACCGGGTCTTCAACATCAATCAAATCAATATGAATATCTCTGTCGGCAGCAACTTCGAGCGAATGACGCACACCAGCTACCACGCCGCGGCAAACGACGACAATCTGCAAATCGTAGAGGTCTTGGTTCTGGATGCTCTCGAGAGCACGCATCGTATAACTGGGCGAACCCTCAACAATCAGGATCACCGAAAGTCGCGGATGCGAACCACGTCGAACCAAGTTTTCCGTCCTCTCGACAGCCAGTAACAAACTGCCGTTCATGGTACACCCCGTCAATTAATGCGGATGGTCGCCCGTCGCGATGCACGTCAAGAACAGATGTTGCACACGCCCCGCCCACAGGCGCCGCACACAAAGATCGCCGTCAGGCAGTCTCATCCCTAATCGAGGACCACAAGCTCGGCGGGGTCGTAGTCCACGCCCATAAAAGTAAGACCGCATGCGGGTGCCGTAGGACCAGCTGCGGTGCGATCGCAGGCGTCAATTACCTCGCGCATCCACTCGGGATCGCGGCGATGCATGCCGATCTCGACAAGGGTGCCCACAATGGTTCGCACCATCGAATGCAAAAACGCATTGCCCTCGATGGTAAACGTGAGGATGTCCTCGCCAAAGGCGACCTCATGGCCAAACTCGGCCCGCATTACGCAACGGTGCGTGGGCTTGCCCACGGCAGAGGCGACCTTGCAAAAGCTCTTAAAGTCCTGCTCGCCCAAAAGCGCAGGACAGGCGGCAGCCATCGCGTCGACGTCGAGGGGATAGCGATGCCACCACACAGCACCGCGTGACAGCACGGGTCGCGCATCACGGTCGGCAATGCGATAGGTGTAAGTGCGAGAGCGCGCGTCAAAACGTGCAGAAAAGCCCTTACGAGCCTTGTAGACCTCGTTTATGGCGATATCTTTGCCAGGAGGGAATCCATAGCCCTCAGCCACCTACGGCGCGTCAAAGCGAGCTCAGCGTCCGTTACGGGCACGCTGATGTATTGGGCCACCGCATGAACGCCGGCATCGGTACGCCCCGCGCACGTAAGATCGATTGGGCGGCGCAGCAACGTCTCAATGGCACGGCGCAGCTCGCCCGCAACCGTCGTCAGGCCCGGCTGCTCCGCAAATCCGCTATAGGAGGAGCCATCGTAGGCCACGCGAAATACAAGGGTGGCGTCGAGCTCGGGGGTCGAATTGAAATCAGACGGCGCAGTCATGGGCGCTCCCAACAAACTAGCAACGGTATTGCGACAAAAAAGAGGGGTACGCGAACGTACCCCTCGAATATACCTATGCAGACAGAATGTCTACTCAGCGGTCTCCTCAGCAGAAGCCTCCTCGCAGCCTCAACCTTCTTGGGAGCAGCGGCCTTCTTGGGGCCGGAGCAGCCTTCTTGGCCTTAGGCGTGCAAGGCTCGGTGACGAGCTCCATGATAACGATAGGAGCGTTATCGCCCTTACGGTTACCGAGCTTCATGATGCGAGTGTAACCGCCGTTGCGGTCCTGCCACATGCCCTGAGCAGCCTTGTCGAAGATCTCGGCAACGAGCTGCTTATCGCCGAGCTTGGCGATAGCCAGACGGCGAGAGTGCAGGTCGCCCTTCTTGGCCCAGGTGATGATCGGGTCGACGACCGAACGCAGCGCCTTAGCGCGGGTCTCGGTGGTCTTGATGCGGTCGTTCTCGAAGAGGGCCTTAGCAAGGCTCTTCTTCATGGCCTTGGTGTGGCTCGCATCGGTGCCGAGCTTCAGGCCCTTCTTAACGTTGTGACGCATGGTCTAGTTTCTCCTCAAATATGCGAAGCATTAAGCCTTCAGGCTCAGGCCCATGGACTCAAGCTTGTCCTTCACTTCCTCGATCGACTTAACACCGAAGTTACGGATGTTGAGCAGATCGTTCTCCGAGAACTCAACGAGCTGACGGACCGAGTGAATGCTGGCGCGCTTAAGGCAGTTGTAGGAACGGACGGAAAGGTCCAAGTCCTCGATCTGCTTGTCCAGCTCGGCGTTGTCGTTGGTAACCTCGGGAGCGAAGATCGAAGCCTCCTCCTCGACCTCGGGGGTCTCGGCAAGGTTCATAAAGGCGGCCATATGCTGGTTGATGATATTGGCAGCCTGGACCACGGCGTCGCGCGGGGCGATGGAACCGTTGGTCTCGATCTCGAGGACAAGGCGGTCGTAGTCGGTATGCTGGCCGACACGGCAAGCCTCAACGAGCTTGGCGCAACGGGACACCGGCGAGTAGAGCGAGTCGACGTTGATCACACCGATGGGATCGTTGTCACGCTTGTTAGCCTCGCCAGAGACATAGCCGCGGCCATAGCCGATGCGCATGCTCATGGTGAGATGGCCACCCTCGGTGAGCGTAGCAATGTGCTGCTCGGGGTTGACCAGCTCAAACTCGGACGGAATAAAGAAGTCCGCACCGGTGACCTCGCAGGGGCCGTCAACCGAGATGGTGGCGGTCGCCTCGTCGGTCGTGCCGAGAGCCCTGAAGACAAGACCCTTGACATTCAGGACGATGTCGGTGACATCCTCGACCATGTTAGGGATGGTCATGAACTCGTGCTGTGCACCATCGATCTGAATGGCCTCGACGGCGGCACCCTCGAGCGAGGACAGAAGAACACGACGAAGCGAGTTACCCAGCGTATCGCCGTAGCCACGCTCGAGCGGCTCGACGGAGACACGAGCAGAGGTCTCGTTGATCTCTTCGACCTGAACCTGAGGCCTAATGAATTCTGACATGTATTACCTCCAGCCTCAGCAGCCCGGATGGACTACTTAGAGTAGAGCTCGACGATGAGCTGCTCGTTGATATCACCGCTGATCTGCTCACGCGTCGGCAGAGCGAGCACGTTACCAGACAGCTTCTCGATATCGACCTCGAGCCAGCCAGGGACCTCAAAGCGCTCGGAGGAAATCAGGGCCTCCTTGATGGGGAGGAGGTCACGGAACTTCTCGCCGACAGCGACGACGTCGCCGGCCTTGACGCGGTAGGACGGGATGTCCACGCGCTTGCCGTTCACGGTGAAGTGACCGTGACGGACGGACTGACGAGCCTCTTTGCGGGTGCGGGCGAAGCCAAGACGGAAGACGACGTTGTCGAGGCGAGACTCAAGGATGATCATGAGGTTCTCACCGGTGACGCCGTTCATCTTACGGGCCTTGTTGAAGTAGCCGTGGAACTGCTTCTCCAGAACGCCGTAGATGAACTTGACCTTCTGCTTCTCACGCAGCTGCATGCCGTACTCAGATTCCTTGCGACGGCGCTTGGGCTGACGGATAGATTCCTTCTTGCTGCTGTAACCGAGCTCAGCGGGATCGATCCCGAGCTGACGGCAGCGCTTAAGAACAGGAGTCCTGTCGATTGCCATATTGATACGATCCTTCAGTTACACGCGGCGACGCTTCTTGGGGCGGCAGCCGTTGTGCGGAATGGGGGTCTTGTCCTGGATGCTCGAGACCTCGAGGCCAGCAGCCTGGAGGGAGCGGATGGCGGTCTCACGACCGGAGCCGGGGCCCTTGACGAAGACGGAAACCTTCTTCATGCCGTGCTCCATGGCCTGCTTGGCAGCAGCCTCGGCAGCCATCTGGGCAGCGAACGGCGTGGACTTACGGGAGCCCTTGAAGCCCACCTGGCCAGCCGACTTCCAGGAAATGACGTTGCCTGGGGATCGGTGATCGAAACGATCGTGTTGTTGAACGTAGAACGAATGTGAGCCTGGCCCACGGAAATGTTCTTACGGTCCGCGCGCTTCAGACGGGCAGCGCGAACGTTCTTCTTAGCAGTAGCCATCTATCTAGCGCTCCTTATTTCTTCTTCTTAGCACCGATCTGACGCTTCGGGCCCTTGCGGGTACGAGCGTTAGTGTGGGTGCGCTGGCCGCGGACCGGGAGGCCCTTGCGGTGACGAAGGCCGCGGTTGCAGCCGATGTCCATAAGGCGCTTGACGTTCTGGTTGCGCTCACGGCGGAGGTCGCCCTCAACCATGATCTGATTCTTATCGATATAATCGCGGATGGCGTTAACCTCATCCTCGGTGAGGTCCTTAACGCGCGTGTCCACGTTAACGTTGCACTCGACGCAAATCTTCGTCGCAGTGGTGCGGCCGATGCCGTAAATGTAGGTCAGACCGATCTCAACGCGCTTCTCACGCGGGAGGTCGACACCATTAATACGGGCCAACGTAGTCTCCTCTCTTAACCCTGACGCTGCTTATGACGGGGGTTCTCGCAAATGACGAGGACCTTGCCGTGGCGCCTAATGATTTTGCACTTATCGCACATCTTCTTGACCGAAGGACGTACCTTCATCGTTCTTCCTTTCGGTAGCGCTCAAACTACTTCCCTACTATCTACTCGCCCAGCCGCAGGCGTTTAAAACTATGGCTGGTCTTCACACGCAAACCGACCGTAGGTTGAGCTAAGCCTGCAGTCGGAAAAGAGCGTGTATGCGTGTCGCTATTTATAGCGATAGGTGATGCGACCGCGGGTCAGGTCGTACGGGGAAAGCTCCACGACAACCCTGTCACCGGGGAGAATGCGGATGTAATTCATTCGAATCTTGCCAGAAATGTTGCACAGAACCGAATGACCGTTCTCGAGCTCGACCTTAAACATGGCGTTGGGCAGCGGTTCCTTTACCGTACCCTCGAGCTCAATTGCGTCTTCCTTCTTCACAAGCAATCATCTTTCTCTAGAAAACGACAGCGATTGAGTATTCTACAATACGCGTGCACATATCGTAATATCTTCGTAATGGCTCCACACTACGTGGAACTTGTTACATTTCTCCGCCTTGGAGCGAACACCAGGATCCTTGCGCATCGGTGGTAAGAATCACCGGACCGTCATTGGTAATGGCGACGGTGTTCTCGTAGTGCGCGGCGGGCAGATGGTCGTTGGTCGTAACGATCCAACCATCGGAGCCCGTGCTCACATGATTGGAACCCATCGTAACCATCGGCTCGATAGCGATGACCATACCAGCCTGAAGGCGAACGCCTCTCCCTTCTTTCCATAATTTGGAACGTTGGGGTCCTCGTGCATTACACGACCGATACCATGCCCCACGTAATCGCGAAGCACGCCGTAACCGTGAGACTCGGCGAGGGACTGAACGGCATAGCCAACGTCCCCGATATGGTTACCGGGAACAGCCTGCTCAATAGCAGCCTTAAGGCAATCGCGCGTAACCTCGCACAGGGCCTTGGCCTCGGGCGTGGGGGTGCCGACGAAAAACGTCCAGGCGTTATCGCCAACCCAACCGTCAACGACAGCTCCCGTATCGATGGAGATGATATCGCCATCGCGCAGGATCATGTCAGGGTTGGGAATACCGTGAACCACGGCATCGTTAATTGATGCGCAAATGGTTCCGGGGAACCCGCCGTAACCCTTAAAGGCCGGGGTGCCGCCATGCATGCGGATAATCTGCTCGGCAAGCTGATCGAGTTCGAAGGTCGACACGCCGGGGCGAACCATGGCCCCAACGTGGCGGAGCGCATCTTAGATAGCGCTCCTGCTTCTTCATCTGCTCGATTTGCGTTGCAGACTTAATCTTGATCATAGACCGAGAGCCTCTTTGACATCCCCGTACACGGTCTCGCGAGCCTGGTCACCGTTGACCGACTTGAGCAGACCCTGGCCACGATAGTAGTCGACGAGCGGGCTCGTGGACTTCTCGTAGACGTCGAGACGGTTCTTGATGGTCTCGGGCTTGTCGTCGTCGCGCTGATACATCTCGCCGCCGCACTTGGGGCAGGTGGCATCGGCAGCCGTGCCGGTGTAGCCGCAGGCGCGGCAGGTACGACGCGAAGACAGACGATCGATGATGACCTCGGGGGCCACATCGACCAGAAGAGCGCAGTCGATCTCGCGACCCATAGCCGAGAGCTCGGAATCGAGCGTCACAGCCTGGGCGGTGTTGCGCGGGAAGCCATCGAGGATGAAGCCCTGCTGGGCGTCATCGGCGGCAAGGCGCTCCTTGACAAGGTCGATCACGAGCTGGTCGGGGACGAGCTCGCCAGCGTCCATGTACTTCTTAGCCTGAATACCAAGCTCGGTGCCACCCTTGACGGCAGCACGCAGCAGGTCGCCCGTGGAAATGTGAGCGACGCCAAACTCGGCGACGAGCTCCTGTGCGACGGTGCCCTTACCGGCACCCGGAGCTCCGAGCAATACGAGGTTCATGAGCAATCCTCCTCTAGCCTATTTAAAGAATCCATCGTAATCATACATCTTGATCTGCCTTCGAGCTTATCGACCGTGTCGAGCACGACGCCGACCATGATGAGGATGGACGTGCCGCCAAATGCCTGGATCAGATGGTTACCCGTGAAGGAGAAGATGATCGAAGGCACGATGGCGATGAGCGCCAAAAAGACAGCGCTGGGAAGCGTGATCTTGTTGAGCGCGTTCTTGATGTAGGCCGCGGTAGCCCTACCCGGACGGACGCCCGGAATAAAGCCGCCCTGCTTCTTAAGGTTGTCGGCCGTGTCATCGGGGTTGAACACCATGGAGGTGTAGAAGTACGCGAAGAACACGATGAGGACAACGTTAAGCACCCAGTTGAGCCAACCGGTCGAAAGCGCAGAGGCAACTGCCTGAATCCAGCCGATGCCGGGGAAGAACACGGCAATCTGGGCCGGGAAGTACAGCAGCGCCGAAGCGAAGATGATCGGCACGACACCCGCGGTGTTGACCTTGATGGGCAGGTAGGTGGTCTGGCCACCCATCATGCGACGGCCCACGACGCGCTTAGCGTAGGAGACCGGAATGCGGCGCTGGCCGCGCTCAAGGAAAACAATCAGCGGGATAACCAGCAAGATGATGGCGCAGATGATCACCATGGTGATGATGCCACCGGCATTGCCCTCGGTGCTGGAGAAGATCGCCTGCGGCAGGCCGGCCATGATGTTCGCAAAGATGATCAGCGACATGCCATTGCCGATACCGCGCTGGGTGATGAGCTCACCAATCCACATGATCAGCATGGCGCCCGCGGTGAGCGTGCCGACGATCATGAGGTCGAAGATGATCTCGGGAGCGCCGGCGCCAGTAAAGCTGATGCCGAAGCTCTTAAAGAGGAAGAGGTAACCCACGGAGTTGAGGATTGCCAGAGCCAGGGTGAGGTAACGCGAATACTGCGTAATCTTGGTCTGACCGACCTCGCCCTCGCGGGCAAGCTCATGCAGGGAAGGCACGACGGCCTGGAGCATCTGGAGGATGATCGAGCTGGTGATGTAAGGCATGATGCCCAGCGAAAACACCGACACATAGCTCAACGCGCCGCCAGAGAAAAGATTCAGGAGGGCCATAGCACCTGCGGCGACCGAATTGTTATCGGTCGAGAAAAGGCCCAGCATCCCCTGGAAGGGAATGCCGGGCACAGGAACGTGCGCACCAATGCGGTACACGACGAGCATAGCTATGGTAAAAAGAATCTTTTCGCGCAATTCTTTGATGCGGAAAGCATTCTTAAGACCATTTAGCACGGCAGCTCGACCTTTCCGCCGGCGGCCTCGATCTTGGCCTGCGCAGAAGCGCTGACCTTGTCGACCTTGACCGTGAACTTCTTGGTGAGCTCACCATTGCCGAGCACCTTGACGGGCTCGAACTCGCTCTTGGTGATGCGAGCGGCCTTAAGAGCGGCACCGTCGATCACAGCGCCGTCCTCGAACTTGCGCTCGAGACGCTCAACGTTAACGGCGGTGTACTCGATACGACGGGGGTTACGGAAGCCCGGAAGCTTGGGCAGGCGCATAGCCAGCGGAGTCTGGCCACCCTCGAAGCCGGCACCCTTGGTGCCGCCAGAGCGGGAACCCTGGCCCTTCTGACCGCGGCCAGAAGTGGTGCCGTGACCCGAAGAATTGCCACGGCCGACGCGCTTGCGGTTCTTGGTGGAACCGGGCGCGGGAGTAAGATCGTGAAGCTGCATTTGCTACTCCTCTACAATCTCGACAAGGTGCTTGACCTTGAAGATCATGCCGCGGACGGACTCGTTGTCAGCAATCTCGCGAACCTCGCGGATCCTGTGGAGACCGAGGGCACGGACAGTACGGACCTGGTCCTGCTTGCAACCGTTGGTGCTGCGGACCTGCTTGATCTTGATGGTGTCAGCCATGCTTAGTTCTCCTTACCGACGAACATCTCGGAGACCGTCAGGCCACGGCGAGCCGCGACGTCCTCAGGGCTGGAGAGCTCCTTGAGGCCCTCGACGGCAGCCTTGATGATGTTGAGGCCGTTGTCGGTACCGAGGGACTTGGACAGGACGTTCTTGATGCCAGCAAGCTCGAAGAGGGGACGCACAGCGCCGCCGGCGATAACGCCGGTACCTCGACAGCGGCTTGATGATGATGCGACCGGCACCAAAGTGGCCGAGAACCTCGTGCGGGATGGTGCCCTGCTCGGTCACCGGCACGTGGAACATGTTCTTCTTG
>ENA-OQMZ01000197-OQMZ01000197.1-human-gut-metagenome-genome-assembly--contig:-NODE-197-length-26158-cov-2.977719_pt1 | contig 26158 bp, 28 predicted proteins | sample MGYA00242621_ERZ504862 | MGnify/ENA primary metagenome ERZ504862 (study PRJEB26092, sample SAMD00036393) | human gut metagenome | host: Homo sapiens | study: EMG produced TPA metagenomics assembly of...
TAAAAACTGATAAAGATATAATCAGCATTTAAGTACGGAGGTATTTATTATGTTTGGAAACAAAATACTTGACTTCAAAGACGAACTTTTAAAGGATCTTAACACACTTCTTTCTTTTGAATCGGTTGACGGTGAAAAGAATGACGAGTGCGATAATGCCTTGAATTTTATTCTTAAAAGAGCAGAAGATTTCGGACTGACAGGGGAGAGAACAACCGACAAGAGCGGTCATATCACCCTTGGCGACAGCGGAAAGCTTTGCGGTGTGCTTACTCACCTTGATGTTGTTCCTGCGGGAAACAGCTGGAGCGTTCCGCCGTATGCGCTTACCGAAAAGGACGGCAGACTTTACGGCAGAGGAATTGCAGACGACAAGGGTGCGGCTCTTGTTACTCTCTATTGTTTGAAAGCAATCAAGGACAGCGGTGTAAAGGGCGTGAACACTCTGCGTGCTATTTACGGCACGGGTGAAGAAACGGGTATGGAGGATATGGAAAATTATTTCAAGAAAAATCCACTTCCCGACATGGCGTTCACTCCCGACAGCGACTACGGCATCTGCTTTGCCGAAAAGGGTATTCTTCAGCTTGAAGTCAGCACACTTTTAAATAATGCAACAACACTCAGCCAGTTCCATGCAGGCAGAGCAGTTAATGCAGTTCCCGACAGAGCGTATGTAATGCTTGATTCATCAGACTATGACGAGCAGACTCTCATGCGCCTTGCAGACGCAAGTGACGGTGATTTTGAATTTAATTACACTATTGACGGTCTTATGATAATCAGCCGTGGCAAAGCGGCTCATGCGTGTGAACCGGACAAGGGCTACAATGCCGCAGCGGCACTTGTTGACCTTATCTCAAATGTTTACACAACAAAGGAAACAGGTTCAATCTGTTCATTTATTGACTACGCAATTAACAAGGAAACAAACGGCAGATCACTCGGTCTTAAAATGAGCGACGCTATTTCGGGCTCGCTCACCGTAAACCTCAGCAGCGTGAATATTGAGGGACAGACCGCAAAGGCTGTGTTTGATATCCGTTATCCCGTTACCGTGAGCGGAAACAGAGTTCTCAAACAGTTCAAAAAGGTTGCAAAAATCAGCGACCTCAAGGTTACTGTTCTCAATCACGAAGAACCGCTTTATGCCGATAAGGACAGCAAGCTTGTAAAGCTTCTCTCTGACGCTTATGAAAGCGTAACAGGTGAAAAGGCTGAGCTTTATTCAACAGGCGGCGGAACATACGCAAGAATGCTCGGAGGTCACGGTGTTGCATTCGGTCCTGCATTCAAAAATGACGATGTTCGTATGCACAATGCAGACGAAAGTATGGATAAGGAGAATTTCTTTAAACACGCTCAGATTTGCCTTGAGGCAATGTACAGAATGTTTACTGACGGAGAATAATGCGTTTCGTTATGAACAAATTCAGATGAAAAGGGAATGCTGATGAATACGGAAAAAACTGTTAGAAAACAGGCAAAAAAGGTTCTTGAGGGGAACCGGTCGGTAATTATCTCAGAGATAATGGTCGCTGTGCTTGCATTTTTGACAGGGCTGTTTGCGTTCAGCCTTGCAATGTCTGTGGCAGGACTTTATGATGTAAAAAATCCGAATCAGACTCAGCAGATGCTTACAATGATTTTCGGGCTTATATTTTTTGCTTTTGTTGTTGTGTGTCTGCCACTCATAAACGGAGTTTACAGAAGTGTGTGTAATATAGTCAGGGGCAGAGAGTGCAGTCCTCTTGATGTTTTTTACTATTATAAAAAGCCGAAATTATTTTTTAAGTCTGTTATTCTTGATGTAATTTCAGTCGGTTTGTTTTTTATCATAAGCGGTCTGCTCAATGTGTTCAATTATCTTAGTGCGGTTTCGGATAAAATAATTGACAATTCACCCTCACTCACGGTGGTTGTGGCTGTATTGCTTGTTTTGGCGTTTATCGTCAGCACTGCGGTTGTTGTGGTGTGTTACATTATTTTTGTTCATTATACATTTTTGGCTTACGGTTTTAACGAACATCTGCCGCTCGGAATTTATCTTCCGAGAATGATGGCTTTTTCAATAAAGAACTTCATCCCCACAATAAAGCTGTTTATCGGTTTTATCGGCTGGGCGGCTTTGTGCTTTTTTGTTGTTCCGGCATTTTATGCCGTACCTTATTTTCTGACAACCTCTGCAATGTCTGCAAAATGGTTGTTCGAGCTTGAAGGGAGCAGAGATATTATATGTTAGTTTCACTTTGTATGATAGCCTATAACGAATCGAATGCTTTGAGCGGACTTTTCAGGGATATTGCACTTCAGGACTATCCGCATGATAAAATTGAGGTGGTGTTTGTTGACAGTATGTCAACCGATGATACTAAAGAGAAAATGGAAAAATTCCGTGATACCGACTACGGCTTTTGGAATGTGTCCGTTGTTCAATGCGTAAAGCGTAATCAGGCAACCTCATGGAATGCCGCTCTGATGACCGCAAAGGGCGATGTTATCATAAGAGTTGACGCTCACGCAAGAATTCCGAGAAACTTTGTTTCACGAAATGTTTATAACATAAAGCAGGGTGAAAATGTTGTAGGCGGCGGCAGACCGAATATCACTTCAAATGTTTCAAGCTGGAAGCTTACCTTGCTTGCGGCTGAGGATTCTCTGTTCGGCAGTTCGGTTGCTTCGTACAGACGGCCGCTTGCGCAAAAGGAATATCTTGACAGCCTTTTTCATGCGGCTTACCGCAGAGAGGTTATTGCCAAAGTCGGCGGATTTAACGAAAATCTCGGCAGAACCGAGGATAATGAATTTCACTACCGCATTAGAATGGCGGGCTACAAGATGTGCTGTTGCCCCGATATTATTTCGTATCAGCATTCACGAAATGACCTTCACGGAATGATAAGGCAGAAGTATTCAAACGGACGGTGGATAGGACTTACACTCTCGGAATGTCCCGGTTGTCTTTCATACTTTCACTTTGCACCGTTTCTTTTTGTAATGGCACTTCTCGGCTGTTCCGTGCTTGCGTTTCTCGGACTTCCGCTTTTTTTGTATATTCTTTTGATAATCTACGGAATGTTTGATATCGTAAACGCTGTCGGATGTTGCACAATGAAAAATGTTCAGCCTCAGTTTGTGTTTTTGCCGTTTATTTTCCCGTTGCTCCATGTTGCCTACGGAATAGGTACGATTGTTGGTTTGATTCAGATTCCGTCATGGCGGAAGAAAATCAAAAACAGCGGTGCGAAAGAACACATTGAAAAGGTAAAAAGAAAAATCAGGGAAAACACACTTCCCGGTCATTCATACAAATAATTTTTTGGGCGGATAATCTCCGCCCGTATTTGATATTTACGGAGATACTTATGACTGAAAAAGTAGAACTTACTCCCGAACTTTTGCGTGAGTTACAGCTTAAACAGCTTGATATGCTCGTGTATTTCAGGGACTTTTGCGAAAAGAACAATCTCACATTCTATCTCATCGGCGGTGCGTTAATCGGTGCGCTCAGAAACGGCGGATTCGTTCCGTGGGATGATGATGTTGATGTTATGCTGCCACGAGAGGACTACGAAAAGCTGTACAAGCTTTGGCATGAACAGGCGCAGACGGAAGATTTCGACTTCTCAAGACTGACAGCGATATGTTCACGGGCAATATTTTTATGACCGTAACCGACACAAATTACACTATGGTCAAGACAAATCAGACCGAGGTCGATATTCCGCACGGACTTGTGCTTGATGTCTTTCCGCTTGATGTTTGTCCCGACAGCCGTTTTGCACGCAAAATGCAGTATGTGTGGACAATGCTTTATTCGCTGTTTTTGGCTCAGGTTGTTCCCGAAAAGCACGGCGGAATTGTGGGGGCAGGCAGTAAGGCTTTGCTTTCAATTTTCAGAGGAAAAAAGCTCCGTGAAAAGATTTGGAGAACTGCCGAAAAGCATATGGTTAAGTACAGGCTTGATAAAAACAAGTGTGTAACGGAGCTTTGTTCAGGCCCTCATTGGATGAAAATTGAGTATCCCAAACACATTTATTCGGGTGTTGATTATGTCACATTTGAGGCATAAAAATGCCGTGTATGTCGGGCTATGACGAGTATCTCAGAATGGTTTTCGGTGATTATATGCAGCTTCCGCCGGTTGAGGACAGAGTGCCACACCACGATATTGCATATCTTGACCTGAACTCACCGTGTGAAATTTATGACAGCAAAAGAAAGAATAAGTAAAAATAGCGGTGCATTATGGAGCTTATAATAGATAATTGGACTAAAAATGACTATGATGATTTTGTAGAGGAACTTCGTTCATATGCCGATGAAAAGTACAGAAGCTTTCATTCCTCATTGATTCCCGACAATGACAAGGGCTTTTTTATCGGAGTAAGAATGCCTGTTATGCGAAAGCTCGGCAAGGAAATTTCTAAGGGCAACGGGCGCAGTTTTTTAGAGCAGACAACTGATAATTCTTATGAAGAAAAAACAATGCGAGGTATTGTAATCGGTTTGCTCAAAACCGAAAGCTATAAAGAATTTTTGATGTACAGCGATGATTTTGTACAGCGTATAGACAGCTGGGCGGTTTGCGACGGCTTTTGTGCAAATCTCAAAGAAACCAAAAAGTACAAATCAGAATTTTTTCCTCATGTTTGTGAATACACCAAAAGCGACAATCCGTGGATAATTCGTGCAGGTCTTGTGCTGATGCTTGACTATTATCTTGAAGATGAGTACATAGACACGGTGCTTGAATGTTGCGACAATGCGAAAAATCCGCATTATTATGTGAGTATGGCAAGGGCATGGCTTATTGCAACAGCACTTGCAAAGTGCAGAGAACAGACTATGCGGTACATAAAGTCAAATTCGCTTGATAATGCAACCTTTAATAAAATGATTCGGAAATGCGTTGAAAGTTTCAGAATTGACGATGAAACGAAAAAATATCTCAAAACACTGAAGAGATATTGACAAATCCGAAAATCGGCATATAATATAATCAACAGTTGTCTTCGGGGCGGAGTGAAATTCTCCACCGGTGGTTAAAGTCCACGAACAGGTGAAAGCCTGCCGAGTCTGTGAAATTCAGACACCGACGGTTATAGTCCGGATACGAGAAGATGCGGCAGAACAGGCGGTTCGTCTGTTTTATTTTGGTACGCAATCCCGTTACATTTGTAGCGGGATTTTTCTTTTTCCCGACAACTCGAAATAATTTTTCAGGAGTGGTCGTAATGACAAAATCAAAAGCAAAAACAATCAATTCAGACAACACGGCAAAGACAACAAAGCTTGCCGTAACCGCAATGCTTGCGGCACTTTCGGCAGTTCTTATGTTCTTTGAATTTCCTCTCGGATTCATCGCACCTTCATTCTATGAGTTCGATTTTTCCGAAGTTCCCGTTCTTGTCGGAACATTCAGCATGGGCCCGATTGCCGGTGCAGTAATTGAATTTGTAAAAATTCTCGTTAAGTTTCTTATCAAAGGCACAAGCACAGGCGGAGTAGGGGAGCTTGCAAACTTCCTCATCGGCTGTTCGTTTATCCTGCCGGCAGGCTTCATCTACAAGTACAAAAAAACAAGAGTCGGTGCGATTGTCGGAATGCTTACGGGTACGGTTGCAATGGCGGCTATCGGTGTGGTTCTCAACACATTCGTGCTTGTTCCGCTCTACTCGTCATTTATGCCGCTTACAGAAATTATCAAAATGGGACAGGCAATTTTCCCTGCAATTGACGGCACATTTACATTCTGCCTGTACTGCGTAGGTCCATTCAACATCATTAAGGGACTCATCATTTCGGTAGTTGTTTTCATAATCTACAAGCCGCTTTCAAGACTTATCAACAGCTCGATGCCCTTCTTACAAAGAAGAAAAAAGCAACGGTTCAGTAAATCCGAAATTAATTTTTGGTTGACAAACAGCCAATTCAGGCGTATAATAGCATACGGTGTCGAAAGGCATCTATCACAGAGTAGAAATTTGTGCGTGAAGTGTTTTGCGGACGGGGAGTTGCCGCAAGAACGAAAGGTTTATCCTGCGGTACAGATTTCGCATCCCGCTGTTACTTTGGGACATATAATTCAGCGGGCAGAGCAATCTGTCCGCTTTTTTCTTCCTGAAGCAACAACAGAGATTCAGGAGGTAAAAAATATGTCACAACTCAAAAAAATTCAAAGCTCTTTGCTTGAAATGAAGAGTATCTACGCTCTTGCGGCAATTGCAATGCTGCTTGCACTCCGTATTGTTCTCGGATTTTTCGCAAACAGCACACTTCCGTTTTTCGGAAACAATGTAAAGCTCAGCGCAGCGTTCCTTCCCATTGCCGTAACAGGCGTAATGTTCGGACCGATTCCTGCCGCAATTGTTGGCGCTTTGGGAGATATTCTTTCATTTATCATTGCTCCGACAGGCGCATATTTCCCCGGCTTTACAATCAACGGCTTTATTACAGGTTTTATCTACGGTATGTTTCTTTATAAGAACAATGTAACTCCGCTCAGAGTTGTTCTTGCATGGTTTACAAATATGCTCTGCGTTGAAACATTCCTCATAGCTTTTTGGCTTTACACACTCTACGGCGGCGGTTCAACACCGTACACAGTTTATCTTACAGCAAGATTCATCAGTGTTGCCGTTAAGTGCATTCCCGAGATTATTCTTGTGTTTGCTCTTGGTAAGCTTGCAGGTAAAATTCGTGTTCCACACGCAATAAAAAGGACCTGATGAAAAACTAATGTATAACTTTAAGGTTGGAAATTGACTGCTCCCCGCAGTAGTTTCCAACCTTTTTTGTTTTTGTGAAAAATAATTTTTTGTAAACATAAATTCACATAATTCGGGCATTGGAATTGTTTTTCTATCAAACTATCTGCTCGAATTGGGAACGGCGGCTCGCCGTGCTGGCGGATAATATCCGCCCCTACGAGATTGCTATTTCAAATAAATCAAAAGTCGGAAAGCAAATTTGAAATCTGCTTTCCGACTGAATTTTTTGTTATAAAATTTGACTGCACGATTAAGCCCACTTGAGGGTATCGTTGTAGAGATTGATGTAGTCCTGAGCCGAACGATCCCAACTGTTGTCGCTCATCATAGCACGCCACATAAGCTGATGCCAACCCTGGTCGTCCTGAATGCCCCACAATGCTCGTCTTACGGCAAGCTGCATATCTGCACATTCATAGTTTTTGAATGTGAATCCATTACCGTAGTTGTCGGCACTGTCGAAAACAGAGTCTTTAAGACCGCCAACCTCACGAACAACAGGAATCGTACCGTAACGGAGTGCAATCATCTGTGCAAGACCGCAAGGCTCCTGAGCAGAAGGCATAAGGAAAATATCTGCGCCTGAGTAAATCTTTCTTGCAAGCTCGGGAACAAAGCCGTGACAGAAGCAAAGTCTGCCCGGATACTTAGCCTGCATATAGTTGAAGTAGTCCTCGTACTCCTTGTCACCTGAACCGAGAATTACAAACTGCATATTTTCTGTGTCCATAAGCTCCTCAAGGCCCATTCTTACAAGGTCAAGTCCCTTGTGCGCAACAAGTCTTGTTACCATACCGACCAGCGGAACATCCCAGCGCTGTTCAAGACACAAACGCTCCTGCAAAGCACGCTTACATTCGCCCTTGCCGCTCATATCGTCCTTTGAATAATTGCGATAAAGCTGATAGTCTGTTTCGGGATTGTAGCTTTCTGTGTCAATACCGTTCTTGATACCGCAAAGCTTGTAGTGACGAAGATTGAGTTCGTCATGAAGTCCCCAACTGAACCACGGGTCTTTAATTTCAGCCGCATAGCTTGGAGAAACAGTTGAAACACGGGTAGCTGTTTCGATAGCACCCTTCATCATATTGAGTTTGCCGTTCATTTCAAGAATCTTTGTTTCGGATGCAGGAATGCCGACGCACTCTGTGTTAACTTCCCAGCCGTATTCACCCTGATACTGGATGTTGTGAATAGTGAACAGACTCTTAATGTTATAGTACCATGGTCTGTGTGAATAGAACAGATAGTAGTAAACAGGAACAAGAGCCGTCTGCCAGTCATTACAATGAATGATGTCGGGATGGAAATCAATGTAAGGAAGCATTTCAAGAATTGCACGGGAGAAGAAAGCGAATCTTTCAGCGTCGTCATAATGACCGTAGAGAGTGCCTCTCTTGAAATAATATTCGTTATCAATAAAATAGTATGTACAGTCATTCCATCTTGCCCAGAACAAACCGCAATACTGATGACGCCATGCAACCGGCACGGTAAAGTTTGTGATGAAGTTCATGGAGTTTTTAAGTTCCTGCGGAATTGTGCCGTAAAGCGGAACAACAATTCTGCAATCCTGACCTTTTCTGCAAAGTGTGTGCGGAAGACTTCCTGCTACATCAGCAAGTCCGCCACTGCCGCAGAAAGGATTAGCCTCTGAAGCACAGTATAAAATTCTCATTGTAAGATTACCTCCTGTTTAAACAACTTTATACAACAGATTTTTTAGCAATATAAATGGGGTACGAATCATATCCCATAAGTGATCGACCATCCTTGATGGTAACATCCTTATCTATGATAACATAGTTGAGGTTGGTATTGCAACCTATTTTTGTGTCCTGCATTACAATACAGTTAGAAAGCTTTGCGCCTTCGCCAACATAAACACCCTTTGAAATAACGCAGTTCTCAACCTCACCGTTGATAACACAACCCTGTGCAATGATTGAATTTTTCACATTGCTTGTAAGTCCGTAGCGTGACGGAGCGTCATCTCTTACCTTTGTATAGATAGGTCTTTGCGGATTGAAAAGCTCATCCCTTACTTCTTTTTTCATAAGATCCATATTGAACTCAAAGTAATCGTTGATTGAGCTGATTGCCGCACAGTAACCCTTATTTTCATAAGCATAAATACTGTATTTGCCCAGACTGCTCTGAATAAGTCGCCTTACATCAAGCTGATTAACGCTGATGGCGTTTCGGATTTCACTCATAAGAAGGTCTTTCTTGATGAGAATAGAGCCGTACGCGTGGTTGAATACCCCTTTGTCAACAACACCGGGCTTTACAAAAATCTGATTTACCTTGCCGTCATTATCTACATCAAGGGTAATCGGTCTGTCATAGCCCTGCGGAATTGCATGATTCTTATATATAAGTGTAATGTCTGCCTTCTTCTTTGAGTGGAAGTCAAAAACATCTGTGTAATCAATGTTAGTAATTACATTGCCCTGTGAAATAAGCACATACTCCTCACGGCAATGCTCAATGTAGCCGTGCATATTGTAGATTGTTTCAACAAAGCTTGAAAAAGCCTTGCCGTCATATGGTGGGAGAATTGAAAGATTGCTCCTTCTCTTTGAAAGGTCATATGCACTGCCCGAACCCACATGATCCATAAGTGACTGAAAGTTGCTTTTTGCAACTATGCCTACATTGCTGATACCTGAGTTTGACATATTTGAAAGGTCAAAGTCGATAATCCTGTATTTTCCGCCGATCGGAACGCTTGCAGTTGTTCTTGAAGATGCAAGCTCGGGGATTTTGTCGTCAAGTGTTGCCGCAAAGATGAAACCGAGTACATTATTACTTCTCATTGCCGTCCACCTCCGTGTCGCTGTCTATCATGGTTTTTGCTTTGATAACGGTGTTTTCTTTGATAACGGTATTTGCACCGACAACAGTAATTCCCCAGTCGTCAATATTTTCCGTTTCTTCGGGGTTTTGTCCGACTTTTGCATTTTTGCCTACAACGGTGTTTTCGGCAATGATAGCAAACTGAACCTCGGCACCGTCCTCAATTACCGCACCGGGCATGATGATTGAAGAATTAATCGTAGCATTTTTACCGATTGTAACACCTGCAAAGAGAATTGAGAACTCAAGGTTGCCGTAAACATTGCATCCGTCGGCAACGAGTGAATTTTGGATTGACGCCTCGTTTGAAACATAGTGCGGAGGCATCATCGGATTTCTTGAGTAGATATCCTTGAGGTCTAAAGTAACCTTTGGATCAAGAAGATCCATATTAGCCTCCCAAAGGCTGTCGATTGTTCCCACATCCTTCCAATAGCCTTCAAAAGGATATGCAAACATACGCTCACCTGCGTCAAGCATGGCAGGGAGGACATCCTTACCGAAATCGTGGCTTGAACCTTCTTTGAATTCATCCTCCGTAAGATACTTTTTAAGTTCCTTCCAGCTGAAAATATAGATGCCCATTGAAGCGTTAGTACTTTTTGGATGAGCAGGCTTTTCTTCAAATTCGTAGATTGAGCCGTCCTCATTTGTGTTGAGAATACCGAATCTTGAGGCTTCTTCAAGCGAAACATCAATTACCGCAATTGTACAAGCGGCATTCTTTTCCTTATGGTATTCAAGCATCTTGTTGTAGTCCATTTTGTAGATATGGTCGCCCGAAAGAATAACCACATATTCAGGATTATAACGCTCAATGTAGTTGATATTCTGATAAATTGCATTGGCTGTTCCCGAATACCAGTCTGCACCGTCAACAGCCTGATAAGGGCTGAGACAGTTTACACCCGAGTGCATACTGTCAAGATCCCACGGCTGTCCGTTTCCTATGTATTCGTTAAGAACAAGAGGCTGGTACTGTGTGAGAATACCTACAGCGTCAATGCCTGAATTTACACAGTTAGATAACGGGAAATCAATAATACGATATTTGCCGCCAAATGGTACGGCAGGCTTTGCAAGCTTTTTGGTAAGCACGCCAAGACGAGAGCCTTGACCGCCGGCAAGCAGCATAGCCACTACTTCCTTTTTTGGAAACATCTTAAAATACCTCCGATATTTATTTTATTATCTTTATTAAACTTATTAATTACAGTCTTGTGACTGAAAATATCAATTTTCTTTCTGAGCTTCATCGGGTTCAAGTTCTTTTGCACACCTCAGATAGATTACGCTGAGAGGGGGAGAGTGAGTGAAAGTCCCTGATCAAAACCGTGAATTTTCATTACCTCGGTTTTGATATTATTACCGTTTACAACACCGCTTCCGCCGAAACGCTCTTCATCAGAGTTGAAAACCTCGTCATAAAGACCGTATTTAGGAACACCGATGCAGTATTCGTCACGCCTGATGGGCTGAAAATTACATACCGAAACAATTTCATCACCGTTTTTGTCGGTGCGCTTGAATGCAATAACACTGTTTGTGTAATCGTCATGGTGAATCCAGTCAAAGCCTTTCCAGACCGTGTCAAGTTCGTAGAGCGGCTTGCAGTCAAGATAAAATTTGTTGAGCTCTTTAAAAAATGTTCTGAGCTTTTTATGCTTTTCAAATTCAAGCAAATCCCATTGAATTGCCTCTTCGTGATTCCACTCGTCAAACTGTCCGATTTCAGTTCCCATAAACACGAGTTTCTTGCCCGGATGAGCGTACATATATGTTATGAATGCTCTCACGCCTGCAAACTGCTCGTCATACTTTCCGGGCATCTGCTTTATGAGTGAGCCTTTGCCGTGAGAAACCTCGTCGTGTGAAATCGGCAGAAGGAATTTTTCTGAAAAAGCATAATAAAAGCTGAAAGTAAGACTGTCGTGATTGAATGGCCGCCACATCGAATTGAGTGACATATAGTGCAGCATATCGTTCATCCAGCCCATGTTCCACTTGAAGTCGAAACCAAGACCGCCGTCCTCTATTTTATGAGTAAGCTTTGGCCACGATGTGTTTTCCTCAGCAAACATCATAACATCGGGGTGGTACATATGAACAGCCGTGTTGAGTCTTTTTACAAAATCAACAGCGTCAAGATTTTCTTTTCCGCCGAATTTGTTCGGTTCCCATTCACCCTCGGTTTTACCGTAATCAAGGTAGAGCATAGAGGAGAGTGCGCCGATTCTCAAACCGTCAATATGATATTTGTCGAGCCAGAACATTGCGCATGAAACAAGAAAACTTGTAACCTCGAATCTTGCGTAGTTGAAAAGGCAGGTTCCCCATGAGTCACGCTTGCTCGTTTTTGGATCGTTGCTTTCATAAAGAGGTGAACCGTCAAACCTTGCAAGTCCGAAATCGTCCGTCGGAAAATTTGACGGAACCCAGTCAAGAATCACACCAATGCCTTCACCGTGAAGCTTGTCAACAAAAGCCATAAAATCAGACGGTGTGCCATAGCGTGAAGTCGGGGCATAGTAGCCGGTTGTCTGAAAACCCCAGCTGCCGTCATAGGGATACTCCATAATCGGCATAAGCTGAACATGGGTGTAGTGCATCTCCTTTAGGTAGGGGATAAGCTCATCGGCAAGCTTTTGATAGTTAAAAAAGTTGCCGTCAGGATATTTTCTCCATGAGCCTGCATGTATTTCATAAATATTCATCGGTGACGATGAAATGTTGTTTTCTTTGCGTTTATTAAACCATTCGCTGTCATTCCACGAATAGCTTTCTATATCATATACAACAGAGGCCTGACCGGGGCGGGTTTGAGCGTGAAAAGCATACGGATCAGCTTTCATAAGCCTGTCGCCGTATTCGCTTTCAATGCAGTATTTGTATGTACAAAACTGTTTTACACCCTCGACAAACACTTCCCACACACCGTAACCGATGTTATACATATAGTTTGCCTCGTTGTTCCAATTATTAAAATCGCCTGCAACCGAAACGCTCCTTGCGGTTGGCGCCCACACACGGAACACTACTCCGTTTTTGTCGTTACGGTTCACGAGGTGTGCGCCCAAAAAATCATATGCACGCACTGAATCGCCGGTGTGAAAAACTTCAAGAGCCGGTCTTGCCTCGTTAAAGCTGTAATTCATAAGAATTGCTCCTTGTTTAATATCTTTTGATTGTTGATTGTTTGCTCACACTATATAATACCAAAATTATATGTCAATTTCAAGCAAATTCAAAAAAATTTAAAACTAATTTTTCGTGTATATTTTATAAACTGCGACTTAATGTTACATTTTAAAGCATAATTTTACGAATAAAGAAAAATAAGAATAAATATCTTCCGAAAAGTAAAACAAAAAGGGCTGTCCAAAAAGGACAGCCCAAAAAATAATCTGTAAATTCAGATTAGCCAAGCTCAGCGAAATACTTAATTGTTCTTACCATCTGGCTTGTGTATGAGTTCTCGTTGTCGTACCAAGAAACAACCTGAACCTCATAAAGATCATCAGCAATCTTTGATACCATTGTCTGTGTAGCATCGAAGAGTGAACCGAATCTCATACCGATTACATCTGAAGAAACGATCGGATCTTCGTTGTAACCGAATGACTCAGAAGCAGCAGCCTTCATAGCAGCGTTGATACCTTCAACTGTTACATCAGAACCCTTAACAACAGCTGTAAGAATTGTTGTTGAACCTGTCGGAACAGGAACACGCTGTGCAGAACCGATGAGCTTACCGTTGAGCTCAGGAATTACAAGACCGATAGCCTTTGCAGCACCTGTTGAGTTAGGAACGATGTTAGCAGCACCTGCTCTTGCTCTTCTCTTGTCGCCCTTTCTGTGAGGACCGTCAAGAATCATCTGATCGCCTGTGTAAGCGTGGATTGTTGACATGATACCGCTCTGGATCTCTGCATACTTGTTAAGTGTGTCAGCCATAGGAGCGAGGCAGTTTGTTGTACATGAAGCAGCTGAAATGATTGTATCGTCAGCTGTAAGAGTCTTTTCGTTTACGCTGTAAACGATTGTCTTGAGGTCGTTGCCTGCAGGAGCAGAAATAACAACCTTCTTAGCGCCGGCATCAATGTGAGCCTGGCTCTTTGCCTTTGATGTATAGAAACCTGTGCACTCGAGAACTACATCAACACCGAGTTCGCCCCAAGGAAGCTCAGCAGCGTTTGGCTTAGCGTAGATTGTGATCTCTTTGCCGTCAACGATGATTGAGCCTTCGCCTGCTTCTACAGTGTGAAGGTTTTCACCGATCTTACCGCAGTAGCCGCCCTGTGCTGTATCGTACTTGAGAAGGTTTGCGAGCATAGCAGGATCTGTAAGATCGTTGATAGCTACTACTTCGTAACCCTCAGCACCGAACATCTGTCTGAAAGCAAGACGACCGATACGGCCGAAACCGTTAATTGCAACTTTTACTGACATAAAAAAATTCCTCCTAAAATTCTAAGGTGCTTCTATTATATTACATTTTTTTCATTTCTTCAATAGCTTGACAAAAATTTAACGAAAAATTTTTGACTTTTTTACAAATACGGTAAAAAACACGGTCACATTTTGCTTTTTTTAAGGCAAATTTAAGCTGTAACCGTCAAAAAGCTGTAATCTTTTTTATTTCCGTAATAATTATCTGCAAAATTCCCGTGCTTATTCTTGACAATTTGGTTATTTTATTATAAAATTATATCGTCTGCTGATGCGGATTTTGGCAAAAGTACAGTTTTTGACTTTTGCGACTTTTTTAATCAGACTCTTTAAAAGAGCCGTTATATATAGATATTTTTTATAATTTTTATGGCGTTTCGCCTTTTGAAACGCTCTGTGCAATCTGTATGGTGTTTTGCGGTTGCGTATGTATATATAATGTATTAAAAATATTTACAAAGTAAAAATGAAAATTGAATATCTTTTTAACGGCACCTTTAAAGTCTAATTGATTGGGAACTGTGAAATATTAAAAAATCAAACTAAGGAGGTGTCCAGATTGCCATTGTGGATAAGTATTATCTGCATTGTCGCCGCAGTTGTTATCGGCGCAGGTGCAGGTATTTTCCTTGGAATTGCCATCCGCAAAAACACAGCCGAGAAAGAAATCGGAAGTGCTGAGGAGGAGGCAAAGAAGATTGTGGCTGATGCAATCAAAACAGCCGAAGCAAGGAAAAAAGAAGTGGTCCTTGAGGGTAAAGACGAGGTTCATCGTTTCAGAAACGAGAGCGAGAAAGAAATTTCCGATCGACGCAAGGAAGTTCAGCGTCAGGAGAGAAGAATCCAGCAAAAGGAAGAAACTCTTGACAAAAAGCTTGACAATATGGAACGCAAGGAAGAAAAGGTCAACAAAAAGCTTCGTGATGCAGATGCAAAACTCGAAGAAGTTGAAACTCTGAAAAAGAGCCAGTTTGAAATGCTTGAAAAAAATTTCGGGCTACACGGCAGAACAAGCTAAAAGCTATTTGCTTTCACAGCTTGAAAATGAGCTTGCTCACGAGAAGTCGGTTAAGATTATGGAATACACCGAACAGCTCAAAGAGGAAGCAGACGACAAGGCAAGAAACATTATTTCGCTTGCAATTCAGCGACTTGCAGCTGAGCAGGTTTCAGAGGCAACAATTTCGGTTGTTCCTCTGCCCAATGACGAGATGAAGGCAGAATCATCGGTAGGGAAGGCCGTAACATCAGAGCCATCGAAACTCTTACAGGTGTTGATCTTATTATTGATGATACGCCGGAGGCTATCACGCTCTCATGCTTTGAGCCTGTAAGAAGAGAAATTGCAAGAATTGCACTTGAAAAGCTTATTGCAGACGGCAGAATCCATCCCGCAAGAATTGAGGAGATGGTTGAAAAGGCAAGAAGAGAGGTTGAATCCGAAATCAAGCGTACAGGTGAGAGAGCCGTGCTTGACGCAGGTGTTCATAACATTCATCCGGAGCTTGTCAAGCTTCTCGGCAGACTTCGTTACCGTACAAGCTACGGTCAGAATGTACTTGATCACTCTCTTGAAGTTTCATACATTGCAGGTATGATGGCGAGCGAGCTTGGTCTTGATCCTACAATTGCTAAGCGTGCGGGTCTTTGCACGATATCGGTAAATCCATTGACCATGAGGTTGAGGGAACACATATTCAGATTGGTGTCGATCTTGCCAAAAAGTATAAGGAAAGCGACGCTGTTATTCACGCTATTCACGCTCACCACGGTGATGTTGAGGCGAGAACAATTGTTGCCTGTCTTGTACAGGCGGCAGACGCTATTTCAGCCGCAAGACCGGGTGCAAGAAGAGAAAATGTTGAAAACTACATTAAGCGACTCCAGAAGCTTGAAGAGGTTGCGTCTTCTTTTGACGGTGTTGAGCGTACCTTTGCAATTCAGGCAGGCCGTGAGGTTAGAGTTATGGTTAAGCCTGAAATTGTCAATGATGAGCGTATGATTCCGCTTGCAAGAGATATCTGTAAGAAAATCGAAGAAGAGCTTGAATATCCCGGACAGATTAAGGTTAATATTATCCGTGAAAGCAGAGCGTCCGATTTTGCAAAATAAAATATCTTGATTTTAACTACGGTTGACAGGGCTATGTTGACCGTAGTTTTTATTTTGTCGGGACGATATTATCCGCCAGTACGGCGAGCCGCCGTACCTGATTCGTGTAGATAGGTTCATTAAATGAAAAATTGAAAATTGAAAATGGAAAATTGCGGTCGGGAAGATGGTTTGCAATATAAAAAACATATTATGCCCGAGCGTAGTATAGTAGCTGTTTGCACAATTTAATGTAGCGGCGAACGAGGTTCGCCGCTACAAACGCTACAAAGAATATGCTGTAATCAAAAAAATAATTTGCAAGAAAATTAAATAAACTTGCAAAAATTAAATTTGTGCCGTAGCTTAGATTTTTGACCTGTTATTGTAAACTGTAATTTAAAAAACAGCAAAAAACTTTAAAAAATATTCAAAAAAGTATTGACAATCGGTTAACAAGGCTTTATAATTCAAGACAGTAAGGCAAAGGTCTTACGAAGTTTTCGGAAAACTGAATATAAAAAGGACAAGGAAGTTCACTTTGGTTTCTTCTGATTTTGCAACAAATTTTTAAAAACTTGCAAAATCGGATAAAAACATTGTGAGCTTTATTTTTTTGCTTCGGCAAAAACGGTTTATGTGGAGGTTAAAAATGGATTCAGGAAATATAGGCTTTGTGCTGCTTTGTGCTGCTTTCGTATTTGTAATGACTCCGGGTCTTGCAATGTTCTACGGCGGTCTTGTACGAAAGAAAAATGTTGTAAATACAATGATGACATCAATTTTTATTATCGGTGTCGGAATTGTTATGTGGGTGCTTTTCGGTTATTCGCTTTCGTTTGCTCCTTCGGGAAATGCTTTTATCGGTGATTTCCGTTGGCTCGGTCTTGAGGGTGTTTCACTCACGGAGGGCTACACGATGATGCGTCAATTCCGAATATGGTATTCTCCGCGTTCCAGATGATGTTTGCCGTAATCACTCCTGCTCTTATTACGGGTGCGGTTGCTGGCAGAATGAAGTTTAAGTCAATTTTTGTTTTCACAATTTTCTGGTCGCTTATCGTTTATTATCCGCTCGCTCACATGGTGTGGGGACAGGGAGGACTTTTAGGTGCAGACGGTATCGGTGCTCTCGACTTTGCAGGCGGCGATGTTGTACATATTAGTTCGGGTGTTTCGGCACTTGTACTTTGCATACTCCTCGGCAAGCGTCACGATTATGAACATTCAATTTACAGAATTCACAATATCCCGACAGTTGTACTCGGTGCGTCGCTCCTTATGTTCGGTTGGTTCGGCTTTAATGCGGGTTCTGCACTTGCCGCCGACGGTCTTGCGGCTCACGCATTTATGACAACGGGTGTTTCAGCCGCAGCCGCAATGCTCTCGTGGATGCTCTGCGATGTTATCAAGAACAAAAAGCCTACGCTTATCGGTGCAAGCACGGGTATGGTTGCAGGTCTTGTAGGTATCACGCCCGGTGCCGGCTTTGTTCCGATGTGGGCGGCAGTTATTATCGGTTTGACAACAAGCCCCGTTTGCTATATTATGATTTCATACGGCAAGAAAAAATTCGGCTTTGACGATGCGCTTGACGCATTCAGCTGTCACGGTACAGGCGGTATCTGGGGCGGACTTCTCACAGGTGTGTTCTCATGCACGGCAATCAACAGCAGTGCAGGTAACGGTCTTGTGTACGGTGAGTTTGCACAGTTCGGTGCTCAGGCGGCAGGTATCGGCATCACAATTGTAATTGCGGTTGTCGGAACACTCATCTGCTACGGTATCACAAGACTTCTTACAGGCAAAATCAGGGTTGACATCAGAGATGAGCTTATGGGACTTGATGTTTCACAGCACGGTGAATCTGCTTATCCGTCATTTAACGGTCTTGACAACTAACGGAGGTTTTAAAGTATGGAAAACAATAACGATATTCAGCTTATAAAAATAGAGGCCGTTGTTCGTGAAGAAATGTTTGTAGATGTCAAAAAGGCTCTCACGGATATCGGCGTAAACGGAATTACAGCGTATCAGGTTGTAGGCTGCGGAATTCAGCGAGGTATGTCGGAGTATGTAAGAGGACAGAAGGTTGATGTTCAGGTTTTGCCGAAAATCAAGTTTGAAATTGTTGTTTCTTCCGAAGAATGGGAGAGAAAAACAATTGAGGCAATCAGAAAAACAGCCTTTACGGGCAACCCGGGTGACGGTAAAATATTTACCTACTATCTTAAACAGGCGGTTAAAATCCGTACGGGAGAAACAGGCTACGATGCAATTCAGACTCCCAACTTTGACGACTGATATTTTCCTATTTTCCTATATCAAAAAAAAGTGCGTACCGAATTTCGGTACGCACTTTTTGCTACATGAAAATTATTTGTATATGTTCGACTCGTGTATATCACATATTTATTCTAATTTGGTTAATGCTTTAATGACCTTTTGCTCAAGATCTTTTTGTTGTGAAGCAGTAAGTTCATTTGATGTTCTTACCAAGACGGTACCAATTACAGTATGTGTTCCATTTGCGAAAATAGTTCCATCGTAAGTGGCAAGATATTCTTTGCGTTTTTCGGCATCTTCTTCTTTAGCATAAACTTCAATTGCACCACCTGCATCAGTGCCTTTATCAATCAATACATCATCATACTCACCTGATGTATAAACCTTACTTTGATTTACCTTTTTACTTTCAAAATAAATAGTAGCAGTATAGCCACCTTCTTTATGCAAATTTCCGTTTGGATCTTGGTCTTCTGTTACTGCTCTTGCATCAACAATATCATCAACTGTCAGAAGCCTTTGTATTACAAATTCTTCTGTTGGATTTGTTACTTGTTTGTATTGCTTTTTGCTGTTTTCTAAATTTGTATATGCATCTGATAAAGCTGTTATTTTATCTGAATAGTCTATTGGAACGCTAAGTTCCTTTGCTTTGTTTAGAATATCTTCTGTGCCTTTTGGCATTTCTCCTACTACAATCTTGGATGCCCCAGCATCTTTGATTGCTTCTTTAGCAGCATCAACAGTAGATTTATCAAGAGGTTTATCGGTATTATCTACTAATTTTTGGAGCTTTTTTATTTCCGTATCCAGCTGCTTATTTTTCTCTTTGATATTACTTATAACAACATTATATGTATCTACAGCCTCGTTGTGTGGTTTGAAATATCCGAAATATGCCCCACACCCTCCTGCAATCAATACAACAATTGTAATAACTGCTATAATTATTATTTTTGTTCTTTTCTTCATTTGATTTTGCTCCCTTTTTATTATGTTTTGTAACAATTATCTGCAAAATTTATTAATATCTATAATTGTGTAATCCTAATATTTGTTGTAATTATATCTATCAGATATGGGTACACTTATACATATTCTTTACACACAATGAAAGATAATTGTTCCCTTTATCTATTAATTACATATTTTACCACATTAACTGTTATAATTCAATACTCTATGACAAATATATAGTGATTTTTATATGAGTGTAGTACTTCAATGTCTTTGTTGTAAGTCTTTGATTTTATGTTTTGGAATTTTTTTGCCATTAACTCGAAAAAATTGTAATACATAAAGATGTATCGCAAAAACTAAAAGATGGTAATAACTACCTTCCTTTGTTTATACTATTATTTAAATTAAACTTAAAAAACTCGAAATCCAATTAATCCGAATTTCGAGTTTTTCTACAGACTGAAGTGCGTACCGAATTTCGGTACGCACTTTTTGCTTGTAAAATTGTTTATCTTCTTATTGTAATATCTTCCGGGCTGACAGTATTGTCACGAAGCCGATTGTAATAATCGGGATTTGAATGCTTTATGCTTATCGGCTTTAGCTCGGGAGTTGCAAAACAGTGTGTTGTTCTGCCTGTTGCAGAAAGTTCTCCGTTTTTATTGTTGAAGATTTTATAGTCAAAAATCATTCTTGAACCCGTAAAAAATACAAGGCTTACTTCAACGGAAAACTCATCGCCGAATTTAAGCGGCTTTTTGTAACGGGCATATGCGTCAACATTTGGAATATACAATCCTTTTGACTGCATTTCGGCAACATCACAACCGATGTCGTGCATATACTGGATTCTTGCATCTTCAAAATATCTGATATAATTTGAGTGATGAACAATGTTCATACAGTCTGTTTCATAGTATGAAACCTTTGATTTGTATAATTTCTCGGTCATATTTTCTCCATTACATATATACGGAAAATCCGTAATTATTTTTTAAGCAACAAACCGTTTTTAAGGTCCTCTGCTGCCTGTTTTTTTATTACAAAATGCTGTTTCTTGCCTGTTGCAGTCTGCGGAAGTTCATTGACAAAACGGTAGTATCTAGGAGCCTGATATTTTGAAATATTCGGTGAGCTGTCGCAGAAGTCAATAAGCTCGGCAACCGTAAGACTTTCGTCAGCCTTGATTACATATGCCGCAACGCACTCGCCTCTTGTTGAATCGGGAACACCTGTTACGATACATTCCTGAACCTTCGGGTGTGAGTTGAGAATTTCCTCAATTCTTGCAGGATAAATATTTTCGCCCTTGCTGATAATCATATCATCTTTTCTGCCTGCAATTGTAAAAAACTGTTCGCTGTTCCAAGTGCCGATGTCGCCTGTGTACATCCAACCCTTGTAGAACTTGTCTTTTGTAGCCTTTTCGTTATTTACATAGCAGTAGGTAGTTTTGTTCGGACATTTGATGATGATTTCTCCCTCTGTTTTGTTATCGCAGGGGACTGTGTCATCGGGCTCTGCTTTTCTGTCGTCATAAACATTTACAAGTCTTACCTCATCATCTGTGCATGATCTGCCTGCCGAACCTGCCATTTCAGGAAGGTCATACGGACGAAGAAATGTATTCCAGAAAGATTCCGTTGTGCCGTAGCCGTTAAAAATGTTGGGGGAGAGAAGTTCCTGATAGCGGATGCAAGCGGCTTTTTCAAGCGGACTGCCATGGTAATAATGCCCTTGAGCGAAGAAAGGTTTTTCTGATGTTTTTCCTGACGGTTTGCAAGCATCTCAAGAGTTGACGGAACACCTGTGATGAATGTAATGCCGTATTTTCGATAAAGTCCATGCAGCTTCTCGGGTTGAATGTTCTCATAATCACAAGACACGCACCTGCATAAAGGGTAGGTGTGGGACCGCCCGAATGAATACCGCCACGGTGAAACCACGGCGTCATATTCATCGTAATGTCAACGGGTGAGAGCGGAAAGTGCATAATTACATCGTGAGCCGAAAGAACTTCGTTGATTGCGTTAAGCGGAACGCCCTTTGGAGTGCCTGTTGTACCCGAGGTCTGAAGTCTTAAAACCTCGTCATAAATATGCGGTGCATAGTCAACAGGCGGATTTTCGTAGCTGCTGTCCTTGATGTAATCGTCAAAGAAAATGTGTCCTTCGGGAAGAGTTACTTCCTTTTTGGAATTATTAACGCAGAGAATCAATTTTGGCTTATGCTCGCAGATTTCAAGAGCCTGTACGGCTGTTTGCATAATGTCTGCATCATAAACATAAACAACAGGCTTGTTGTGTCCCATAATTTCTGCGGTTTCGCCCGGTGATAGGTTAAAGTTAGCGGGATTTGAGATTGCACCGAGTTTCTGCGGCGCAATGTAACCGAACAAAAACTGCGGTGAGTTGTAAAGCTGCATGAACACGATGTCGTTTTTCTTGACGCCGTCTTTTTTCATAGCGTTTGCAAATCTGTTTGCATCGGCATTAAGCTCTTTGTAGCTCCATGTTCTGCCGCTCTGAGGATCAATTGCGGCAGGTTTATCCGAAAAGCGTCTTACATTTCTCATAAAGCCGTTAAGCCATGTAAATTCACTTTCAAATGTTTCTCTGAACATCTGTGAATCATATGTTAAATTCATAATATCCCCCTGTCCTATTATGTATGGGTGTACATTATTTTATACACACATATGTGTGTTGCTTGTATGTTGTTTTGTCGGCAGATTATTTGCCGTATTTGCCTACGATAATACTTGAGTTCTGACCGCCGAATCCGAATGCGTTTGACATGGCAAAGTTGATTTCGGCTTTCTTTGCGGTATTTGCAACAAAGTCAATGCCGGCACATTCGGGATCAACCTCGTTGAGATTGATTGTAGGCGGAACTGTGCCTGTTTCAATAGCCTTGACACAGGTAATTGTTTCTGTAATACCGCCTGCGCCCATCATATGACCTGTTGCGCCTTTGTTGAGCTTACATAGGGGAGAGTGTTGCCGAAAACCTTCTTGATTGAAGATGTTTCAACTGTGTCACCCTTGTTTGTTGCAGTACCGTGAGCATTGATGTAGCCGATGTCGGAAGGATTGATTCCTGCCTCTGCAATTGCCTGTTTCATACAAGCGATTGCACCTCGTCCTTCGGGATGCGGAGCAGTTACATGGTAAGCGTCATCTGTGTTGCCGCAACCTCTGATTTCTGCATAAATCTTTGCACCTCTTGCAAGAGCGTGTTCCTCTGTTTCAAGAACGAGCGCACCGCCGCCTTCACCTATTACAAAACCGTCACGGGTAACATCAAACGGACGGCTTGCAGTGCTTGGCGAATCGTTTCTTCTTGAAAGAGCTTTTGCGTTGGCAAGCGAATAAATTACAAGAGGACAGAGAACGGACTCTGCTCCTACTGCGAGCATAATATCAGCCTTGCCGCTCTGCATACACATACAAGCTGTGTTGATTGCGTCACCGCCTGACGAACAAGCTGTGCTTACCGTAAAGCTCGGTCCCTGAATATTGTAGTCGATTGCGATATTTGCGGCGGCAATGTTTCCGAGTATTTTGGGAATAAAACGAGGACCTACCTTTTTGTGTGATGCGCCTGTGAGTGCCTCCTGAGTATATGCGATTGTTGCAATACCTGCCATTGCAGTACCCATAACAATACCCGTTCTTTCGGTTCAATCTCGATTCCGCTCTGTTTCATGGCTTCCTCAGCCGCAATATAAGCGTATTGCATAAACGGATCTGTTTTTCTGATTAAATCCTTTGGAAGATAGTCGGACGGATTAAAGTTCTTTACTTCGCCGGCAATCTGAACAGCGAGTTCAGACGGATCAAAAGTCTTAATTGTGTCAATGCCCGATGCACCCGCCGTGATATTATTCCAGTAGTTTTCAACACCGATGCCGACAGGTGTTACCGCACCCATACCGGTTACAACTATTTTCTTCATTCGTTAAGCTCCTTGTTTTAAAATAAGTTATTTACATTTTGCATATTATTATGCTATACTTGAATTGTACCAAATATGGAAAAATTATTCAATACCGTTGATTATGCAAAAATGACGATTTGGCAGTCTTAAATTTACAGTTTTGCATAATATTGAAAAAAACCGACAAAATACTGCGGGAAATTGTCAAAACGGAGGTTATTATGGATATAAATCAGCTCAATTGCTTTATAACTGTGGCTCAGACGCTCAACTTTTCAGAGGCGGCAAGGCGGAACTATGTTTCTCAGTCAACCGTCAGCAGATATGTAAGCGACCTTGAAAAGGAGTTTGGGGTTCAGCTTTTTACACGCTCTCACCGTGATGTTATCATAACAAGCGAGGGCAAGGCACTTTTGCCCTATGCGATTGAAATTGTTGAAACTTTAAAGAAAGCAAAAACCGTTATCAAGCAGATGCATGACGGAGGTCAGGGTAAAATTACGCTCGGCTGTGATGTTACCTCGCTTTCGTTCCCGACAAAATGTATAGCCGACTTTGCGGAAAAATATCCGGGAATTACGATTGATGTGCGACAGCTTGACGAGGCTGACCGCACGCTTGCAATTACAGGCGGTGAATACGACTTCTGCTTTATGCCGAGAGATATGGTTCCGGAAAGCTCAGGTATTGAATCAATCATTACACATAATGAAACTTTGTCCGTTGTAACAGCGAAAAATTCAAAATTCAGCGGAAGAAAAAGCGTTAAGCTTTCCGAATTGGCTGACGAAAGTATTCTGGTACTTTCGGAATCGGTTGCACCGATTGTGTATATGGAAATTATGGATTTGTTCCGTACATTTCACATAACCCCGAAAATTGAAAATTCATTTGACGATCTTGTTTCCATATATGTGTCATCGTCATCGGGAATCGGCGTGTCTGTCATACCAACCTCGGTCGCTGCATATACTTCTGACGAATACACCGATTCATACCTTATTGATGATGCGGACACAAGCATAGCCTATGTTATGGCATGGGAAAAGAATATTTCAAATCCTGCTGCAAAGCTTTTTATGGAGGCTGTTAAGAAATATGCCAAGGGCGATGACAATATTTACGGGCTGTAACTGAGCATATTTCTTAATATAAATTCCAATAAAGAACTATAGTGAAAATTTCACAAAATAAACACACATTATTTTCAAAAAAGGTATTTACTTTATAAATCTTCGGTGTTATAATTACGGTAGTCAAGGAGAAGTTGACAAAATATCCTTTCAGGAGGTAATTATAATGTACAGATTTACTTTACCGAGAGATCTCTATCATGGTAAGGATGCTCTCTCAAGTCTTAAAAATTTATCCGGCAAAAAGGCTGTTGTAGTTGTCGGCGGCGGTTCAATGAAGCGTTTCGGTTTTCTTGACAAGGCTGTTGATTATCTTAAAGAAGCAGGTATGGAGGTTAAGCTTATCGAGGGCGTAGAGCCTGACCCATCTGTTGAAACAGTTATGAAGGGTGCCGCTGTTATGCGTGAATTTGAACCCGACTGGATTGTTGCAATGGGCGGCGGTTCTCCGATTGATGCCGCAAAGGCTATGTGGGTATTCTATGAGTATCCCGACACAACCTTTGAGGAAATTATTACTCCGTTCAGTTTCCCGACACTTCGTACAAAGGCTAAATTCTGCGCTATCCCGTCAACATCGGGTACTGCAACAGAAGTTACGGCTTTCTCAGTTATCACAGACTATGCAAAGGGTATCAAATATCCGCTTGCTGACTTTAATATCACACCTGATGTTGCTATCGTTGACCCTGCACTTGCCGAAACAATGCCGGCTAAACTTACTGCTCACACAGGTATGGACGCTATGACTCACGCAATTGAGGCTTATGTTTCAACTCTCAACTGTGAGTACACAGATCCGCTTGCACTCCACGCAATTGAGCTTATTCACGACAACCTCAAGAAGTCTTATGAGGGCGACATGGCTTGCCGTGACAAAATGCACGATGCACAGTGCCTTGCAGGTATGGCATTCTCAAATGCTCTGCTCGGTATCGTTCACTCAATGGCTCACAAGACAGGTGCGGCTTTCACAGGCGGTCACATTATTCACGGCTGTGCAAACGCTATGTATCTTCCTAAGGTTATCAAGTATAACTCAAAAGATCCTGTTGCAGCTGAGCGTTATGCTAAGATTGCTAAGTTCATCAACCTCAAGGGCGAAACAACAGAAGAACTTGTTGACGCACTCATCGCTGAACTCCGTTCAATGAACGATCAGCTCAATATTCCGCAGGGCATTAAGAACTACGGACCGGGCGGCGTTAAGGCTGACGAGAGCATTATCGACGAAAAAGAATTCCTCGAAAAGCTCCCCGAAGTTGCCAAGAACGCAATTGCCGATGCTTGCACAGGTTCTAACCCACGCCAGCCAAATCAGGAAGAAATGGAAAAACTTCTCAAGGCTTGCTACTACGATACAGAAATCGACTTCTGATTCGTTTGACAATCTATTTGTACTTATCACAGCTCTTCCGTTTTCGGGGAGTCTGATTTTTTTAATTTAAAAAAGAAAACTTTTTGATTTGTTTTTTCATCAAAATACAAAGCTAAATGAAACATCTTATTTTTCAATATATTCCTTTTCCAAGTTAAAGCCTCTACCTTGAACTTCATGAACATTTGAAATAATCATAAACGCATCTTCATCAATAGATTTTACAAGTCTTTCAACTTGAACAAGTTCTCTTGATCGAAATAACATTAATTAAAACTTCTGTATTTTCT
>ENA-OQMZ01000198-OQMZ01000198.1-human-gut-metagenome-genome-assembly--contig:-NODE-198-length-26108-cov-3.402140_pt1 | contig 26108 bp, 30 predicted proteins | sample MGYA00242621_ERZ504862 | MGnify/ENA primary metagenome ERZ504862 (study PRJEB26092, sample SAMD00036393) | human gut metagenome | host: Homo sapiens | study: EMG produced TPA metagenomics assembly of...
ATAATAATATATAAATGTGAGAATTTGTGAATAGTGAACTTTTTGTAAAAAATATTGTATAATTAAAATGTCAAAGAGAGCTCACTTGAATAATGTCAGAGATTCATGATTAATCTGACAGAAAGGAGCAAGTTATAATGAATAATGAAAATTCTGTTATTGCCTATAAATGCTATAACTTTTGAGAGAGTGCATTGATGTTGATAATATAGAAAACAAAATATTTATCAAGAACAATCTCAATAGAATTAAGAAGTATCGTACTAAGTTATCTAATGATATATATAGCAATATTACACTTTTTATAAATGTTGTTATTGATCCTATTTTGGAAGATGATAATTATTTTGATTTCTTGCAGATAAATGAATTTGGACATATAAATGCCAAAGGAGCTTTTGAAATCAATTCTATGCATTCTTTTGAATTGATGTATTTTTTGATGTGCGAATATACAATACATCTAAAAAATGTTAGATGCATTTGCAGAAAAATATTTATTCTTGAGAATTGATGGATGATATTTTTCCCCCAACAACTAAATGCAAAGATTAAAAATCTTTGCATTTAGTTACCTTATAAAACAAATTTTACAGCCTTACATATCAGGCAGAAAGGTGGCTATTATGTCTTTAAAAAAACTTTCACTCTTCCAGTATTTTGATATAGATACATGGTTGGCAAAAAAGAAACTGATGACCGCAGGAGTTCAAGAATGGAGGGACTTCGAAACGCAAAGGGTGCTCGGAACAAAAATTGATGTAGTCATAGTTTCCGATGAAACAGATTACGGAAATTCAGACGGAAATGTTGTGAATAATCTTTATGAGAAACTGTCTGTAAAAATCCCTGCAAAGCTCAATAATGTTCCGATGAATACAGTTATCCGCTTAGTTAATCCTGAAGCAGTTGTATATGGTGAATATAGAAATGCACTCAGTATTACCGCAGAAAATATTGAAATAGTTGGTAAGTAATTAAAACTATGCTGGTCTGCAACCCTGTAAAAGGGTTGCAGACTAAGCATTATTAACTTGATTATCAGGTGATATTATTCCATGAGTGTTATAAAGCGTAAAATTGATGTGCCCGATACAATTGATTTATATACTACTGCTACATTAAAAACTATGGGTAATATTCAAGAAATTTCGTTATCCAGTAACAGGAATAACGGGAAAACTATTGTACCTTTATCTAAAGAAGAATTTGTAGTAGTATCTACAGGTGAAGTTAAAAAAGTACAGCACCACGCATTAGACCGAACAGAGAATTTGCGTAATCTAGAAAAAAGTATGCGTAGTTTATCGGATTTAATAAATTCAAATATAACTTTTGATAATGCAGAACAATGCAGATTTATAACTTTTACCTACAAAGAAAATATGAGAGATTCTAAGAAACTCTATAATGATTTTAAAAACTTTAATAAACGCTTTAAGAGGTTTTTATCTAAAAAGGGTTACAAATATGAGTACATTATAACAGTTGAAGCACAAGAACGAGGTGCATTTCATCTGCACGGGATATTTATCTTTAATAGGAAGGCTCCTTATATTGATAATAAAATTGTTGCTGATATATGGGGATTGGGCTTTGTATCTATTAAATCAATAGATAAGAATATTGACAATATAGGTAAATATCTTACTGCATATCTAACTGATTTCCCGATTGATAATGATTTAGAAGTTTCTCCTGAAATAGTTGGAGGAGAAATAAAAGAAATATCTGTTATGGGTAACAGTAAAAAGATTATAAAAGGTGCAAGATTAAAAATGCTCCCTGTTGGAATCAGATTGTTTCGGCACTCTAGAGGAATCAAGAAACCGACAGTTTGTAGATTGCCTTATGGAGAAGCAATAGAACTTGTTTCAAAACAAGGTTTCACAAAGGTAGGTGAGTATGCATTGGAGATTTTAGATATTGAACGAGATTTTAAAAGTAATTATGTAAAACAAATATACAAAAAGCACATCAACACATATGAATCTATCTGTTAGGGGGTGACATAATTTGAAAAGATTATTTGGTGAAATAAAAATAATTAGATTATCCAAAGGATTTGAAAACATAAAGAATAAACGAGTAAAAGCAGTAATGCCTTTAGCTTTTCTAACTGCTGTGATTTTGTTGTGGTTCATTGCAAAAGATAAAATATTAAACGAAGTTTTATTATGGATTTTTGACTTTATACTGATTGTTTTTTCAATCATTGGAACTTTGCTTATTATCTCATTTTTAGGTACTCCTTTATCAGCTAAAAGAATTGAGATGTGTTTAAGCAGTATTGGATTTAAGGATAGATTTGGAGAAACACCGCTTTTGTTATCAAGATTCAGACAAGCAAAAGCAGAAGTATTCGAATTTTATTCTCCTACAATACCAATTACCGAATATGAGAAAAAGCGTTCTGATATTGAAACCGCACTTAACGTTCGTATAGTAAGCATTGAATCAGGAAAAGACTTTCAGCATGTGTTTATAAAAACAGTGACAGCGAACAAAGAATTTCCGCAAATACTTATGTGGGAAAATAAATATTTATCCGAAAAGGAAAGTGTTTTGTTACTTGGAGAAAGTCAGCTTGATAAGGTAATGACAGATTTAAAGGTAACTCCGCATATTTTAATAGGCGGTAGTTCAGGTTCGGGAAAATCTGTTTTGCTAAAACTGGTTCTAATGCAATGTGTTGAAAAAGGTTTTGAAATTTACATAGCTGATTTTAAAGGCGGAGTGGATTTTTACGGAATATGGAAAAGGAAATGCAATATAATTACTCAACAGGAAAAACTGATAAATTGCCTTGAATACATTGTAGAAGAACTTAACAGCCGTAAACAGTTATTTATTGATTGTGAGTGTGCTAACATTGAACAATACAATAAACTGACTGATTGTAATTTTCACAGAATAGTTTTTGCTTGCGATGAAATTGCAGAATTGCTTGATAAAACAGGGCTTGATAAAGAAAGCAAGGTTCAGATTGCAAAAATTGAGAGTCTGTTATCAACAATAGCAAGGCAAGGCAGAGCCTTTGGAATACACTTGATTTTAGCTACTCAAAGACCTGATGCCGATATTCTCAAAGGTCAAATAAAAAATAATATCGACTTTAGAATTTGCGGTAGGGCTGACAAGGTACTTTCTCAGATTATTCTTGATAACCCTGACGGAGCGGAGAAAATCCCAAAGGACAAGCAAGGCATATTCCTTACGAATACAGGTGTGCTGTTTAAGGCTTATTATTTTGATGATAGCGAATGGTGATTATATGAAAAAATTATGTGATTATGGAGAGGTGCTGACGGTTAAAGATGTTCAAAATATTTTAGGTATAGGCAGAAATGCCGTATATACAATGCTTAAAAACGGAACGCTGAAATCCAAAAGAATCGGCACTAAATACATAATTCCAAAGAAGAGCATACAAACATATTTGAATAGCTGTTTTTAGCAAAAAATCTTAAAGAGCCAACTGTAAATGGTATTATTATATCAGTTATGGTTGGCTCTTTCGGAAAGGAAAGTAATGAATAAGAATAGAGTCAATGGAAGCATAGTTGAGAAAAACGGAATTTGGTATGCTCGATTATATGTAACTGATGAAAACGGAAAAAGAAAGCAGATTTGGCGTACAACAAAACTGCCTGTTAAAAATAATAAGAGAAAGGCAGAAGCGTTTTTGCAAGATCTTATTGAACAGTACAGCAAGGAGTGTAAAACCTTCTACAGTGAAATTACTGTTGCAGATTATTTTGAATTGTGGCTGAACGATATTAAATCAGAAGTAAGACCAAATACTTACCGAAATTACAAAGGAAATATGGAAAAGCATATTATCCCATATTTTCGTGAAAAAGGTATACGATTACAGGAACTAAAACCTTGCGATTTAACGGCTTACTACAAATTTAAAAATAATACAAACAGCAAACTTGAAAAAGCTGAACCGCTTTCTCCTCGCACAATACAGCACCATCATCAAAATATTTCAAAAGCACTGAATGATGCTGTGGAAAAGGGTTACATAAATTTTAATCCTGATGTTAGTTCCAAAAGACCAAAGTTGAAAACTTTTAATGCAAAGTTTCTCAATCAAAAACAGATTAACAATATGCTGACGGCTATTGAGAACGAAATAATTTATTTACCTGTTTTACTGTGTTCGATATATGGATTGAGAAGAAGTGAAGTTTTGGGCATTAAGTGGAGCTGTGTGGATTTTGAAAATAACACCATTCATATTTGCGAAACTTTACAGCAAAGCACAAAGGAACTTACTGGCGAATCAAACTATACCGATGATACTAAAAATGCAAGCAGTAACAGAACAATGCCGTTAATTCCTGTTATAAAAGAAAAACTTCTTGTTCAAAAGCAATGGCAGATTGAAAACAAGAAGGAATTTGAAGAATTGTATTCTGATAGTGATTTTGTATTTACGCACGAAAACGGTTCAGTTATGACACCGAATTATTTAACAAAGAATTTTCGCAGAATAGCTGATAGTTTGGGTTATCACGGCTTGCGTTTGCACGATTTAAGACATAGCGTGGCAAGTAATTTGCTTAATAAAGGTTTTTCTTATGTCCAAACAGCTGAATGGTTAGGACACAGTAATCCGTCAACTACTTTTCGCTTTTATGCTCATGTTGATAAAACTTCTAAAATTGCAATAGCTTCTGATTATGAACAGATTTTTAGAGAAGAAAAAAGCCGAAAAGTTGTAGAAAAATCAGCAAAAATTGTAGAAATCAATAGCTACAGGGCAAATTTGAAAATCCTTGATAAATAACAAAAACACCTCAAAAACGGCTTGCGTATCGCCTTTTTGAAGTGTTTTTAAATGGCAGGGGCAGAAGGACTTGAACCCTCGGCACGCGGTTTTGGAGACCGCTGCTCTACCAACTGAGCTATACCCCTATATTAATTTTAACCGATGAAACTATGAAGGTCGGTTCTGCAAACTTACTTATAAATTTCAACGCAAGATAGATTATATCACCGTTCAGTCGATTTGTCAACACATTTTTGTGAAATTTGACATTTTGAGCCGAGCGGTGATTTTTTTCAATATCTGCAATACAAATGTTCAGACCAAATCACTCAGTTTCTCTGATTTCCTGCGGATTTTCGGGGAAGCCTTCAATTTGGAAACGGAGTCCGCAGGTGGGGCATTCAAGGTACGGCTTGCCGTTGTTGAGGTTGTCCTGAATAATCATCATTTCGCTTTCGCAGAATGGGCAGAGTTTATTATTTTCGCTGTTCATATTTTTTACCTCCGAGTTGATTGTTTTCGATATAATTTAATTATACCTTTAAGCGGTAAAATGTCAACCGAGATATTAAAAATGTATAGGCAAAAGGGTTGGATTTTAACGGCTTTTGTGCAAATTCCGCTTTACAAATTGACGAAAAAAGACTAAACTATATCTATGCTTCTGCGTTGCAGAATATACAATCTCATTCAAGGTGATTATTATGAAAAAAGAAAATATGGCTATGCTGTGTGACTTCTACGAATTTACAATGTCAAACGGCTATTTTAAAAACGGTTTTTATAAAAAGAATGTCTATTTTGATGTGTTCTTCCGCAAAGTTCCCGACAACGGCGGTTTTGCGATTATGGCAGGTCTTGAACAGGCTATTGAGTACATCAGGGAACTTCATTTTGAAGACGAGGATATCGAGTATCTAAAGAGCAAGGGTATTTTTGACGAGCAGTTTCTTGAGTATTTGAGAAACTTCAAATTCAGCGGTGATGTTTATGCAATCCCCGAGGGAACTCCGATTTTCCCGAACGAGCCTGTTATGACAATCAAAGCGCCTGCAATTGAAGCTCAGCTTGTTGAAACATTCCTTCTCCTCACAATCAATCATCAGACTCTCATTGCGACAAAGGCTAACAGAATTGTCCGTGCCGCTCAGGCAGAGCCGTACTTGAATTCGGTTCACGCCGTGCTCAGGGTGCAAATGCCGCAGTTGACGGTGCAAGAGCCGCATATATCGGCGGCTGCAAGGGTACAGCCTGCACACTTACAGACGAGCTTACGGTGTTCCCGCCGGCGGTACAATGGCACATTCATGGGTTCAGATGTTCAACAGCGAGTATGATGCTTTTAAAACCTACTGCGAGATGTATCCCGATAATCCTACTCTCCTTGTTGATACATACAACACATTAAAGAGCGGTGTCCCGAATGCCATTAAGGTGTTCAAGGAGGTTCTTCTTCCGCAGGGTAAGACCAAGTGTGCAATCCGCCTTGATTCGGGCGATATTTCCTATCTTTCAAAGAAAGCAAGAAAAATGCTTGATGACGCAGGTCTTACTGAATGTACAATTACTGCGTCAAACGCTCTTGACGAGTACCTTATTCGTGACCTTATGATGCAGGGCGCTCAGGTTGACACATTCGGTGTCGGTGAAAGACTCATCACTTCATCAAGTTCGCCTGTATTCGGCGGTGTTTATAAGCTTGTTGCCGTTGAAAATGACGGCGGTGAAATTGTTCCGAAAATCAAGGTCAGCGAAAATACAACCAAGATTACAAATCCGCACTTCAAAAAGGTTTACCGCTACTTTGACAAGGACAGCGGTAAGGCTATTGCCGATGAGCTTTGCATTTATGATGAGGTTGTTGACGATTCAAAGCCGAGAACAATTTTCGATCCGAATGCAGTTTGGAAAACAAAAATGCTCGATAACTATACTGCAAAGGAACTTCTTGTGCCAATCTTCAAAAACGGCAAGTGCGTGTATGAGTCACCGTCAATTGAGGAAATCGCAACCTATTGTCGTGAGCAGATTGACCTTCTCTGGGACGAGGTTAAGCGTTTTGAAAATCCGCATAACTATTATGTTGACCTTTCAAAGAAACTCTATGACATCAAGGCTCTTTTGCTCAATATCTATGAAAAGTGATTTTTGATTAATCTTTAATTAAAAAATCTGAAAATTGAAAAGTAAAATTTACGGTCGGGTAGTTCATCTATCCGACTGTTTTTATATGTATGGATATTGTTTGCCGTTACAATTTTGTAATTGCTTTAAAATTGTCTTATTTGGATAATTCTGTGAACGAAATATAATTCTATTCCCAACTATTTTGGGCAAAAATAAACGGCGGTTTTTGACCGCCCGACACACTATATTATACTTAAATTAACTTATATACCCTTATTACCAACCGATTTATTATTGCGAATCAATTCTTTAATCAAATTTCGTTCTAAAATAAAAAAGGCGGATACTCTCCGCTTACATCTTACTATATATTACGCAGTATCACGCATCTGCCATTGTTTTAATTCTTTCATCAATTCGGATTTTGTTTTCGTAGGTCAGTTGTCTGAAATGTTCAATCAAATCGGCTTCGTTCGGTGTAATTTGTGAGTTGCTGTATGGATTTTTGATATCTGACATACCGATAAGGTAGTCAACCGTAACGCTGAAAATTTCCGCCAAATTTTTGAGCGTGTCAATAGACGGCTGTGTAATGCCCTTTTCATACTTGGAAATCGCACTCGCCTTTAAATTCAGCTTTTCCGCAAGCTCAGTCTGTGACATATCGTTGTCAACACGCAATTCTTTTAATCTGACTGAAAACTCCATAATAACACCTTTGCCTGTAATTTAGTTTCTTTGATTTATTATACCATTTGTTTCATAAATAATAAAAATAATAGCCAAATCAGATTAAAATATGTTGACAATTGCAAATTAGGAATATATAATTATCTTAACAAGATAATTATTCTTGCTGTTATATTTTATTAGGAGATTAGGAGGTCAATTATGAGAACTAAAGTCAAAAAATTAACATCGGTTATTCTTGCGGTTGTAATGATGCTCGGCATCTTGACAATCGCACCGCTCACCGTAAGTGCGCAACCTACGGCGACTTTGAATATACCCTCGAAGATGATTATACATGCACCATTACCAAATACAATGGTTCTGCGGCTAATGTTACTATCCCGTCAACTATTTACGGCAATAAAGTATCTGCAATAGGACGTTATGCTTTTGAAGAAAATCCAAATATTAAAAAGGTTTCGATGCCTAATTCAGTAAAAATAATCGACCGTGGAGCATTTTGGTATTGCGGAAATCTTGAAAGTGTCACAATGCCGACCGGTCTTAAAGAAATCGGTGGGTGTGCTTTTTATGAAACGAATTTAAAATCCGTTGTTCTTCCAACGGGATTAAAGTATATTTCAAATGAGGCTTTTAAATTTTGTTACAATTTAAAAACGGTTACTTTACCAAATACAGTCGAAAGTTTAGGAAATGCTTGTTTTGGTAGTTGTACAAGTTTGCAAAGTATAAGCATACCAAATAGCGTTAAAGATATGCGATGGTCCACTTTTGATAGATGTACAAGTTTAAAAACTGTTACTATTGGCTGTGGAGTAGATACTATGGAGACGTACAGCGTTTTTGGGGGTTGTACGAGTCTCGAAAACATTACAGTCAATTCCTCAAATAACAACTACAGTAGTGCTAATGGCATCATGTATGATAAAAATAAAACCGAAATTTTAGTATATCCACAAGCGAAAAAAGACACAACATATTCTGTGCCTAGTAGTGTTAAATCTCTTGGTGAAATGACTGCTAATGGAAATGCTTATTTAAAAACAGTTACTATTCCAAGTAATATTAAAGATATAGGGGATTATGCCTTTGGTTATATTGGAGAAAAATATAATTACCAAAAAGTAAGCGGTTTCACAATCAAAGGTTACAAAGGCACAGCCGCAGAAAGATATGCACGAAATAATGATTTTAATTTTGTTCAGTTGCAGGTTGTTCCAACCTCGGTTGCCCTTAACAAGACAACTTTAACACTTGATACCGGAAAAACTTCAAATCTCAAAGCAACAGTATATCCATCAAATGCGGCAAACAAAAAATGCACTTGGAGCAGTTCAAACACAAGCGTTGCGACTGTTGACGGCAACGGCAAAGTAACTGCAAAAAAAGCAGGCACAGCCACAATCACAGTAAAAACTTCAAACGGCAAAACCGCAACTTGCAAGGTTACCGTAAATCTTCCTACTCCGCAAATTACAGGCCTTGCAAACACAACAGGCGGTATCAAAATTTCGTGGAACAAGGTTGACGGCGCTTACGGCTACAGACTTTATTACAAGCCTGCGTCGGGTGGTTGGAAACGCTTTAAAGACACAACAGCCACATCGTTCACCGATTCGGGAGTAAGTCCTAACAGAACCGAAACCTACACAATCCGTTGTATTGATAAGAACGGCAAAACCGTCAGCGGTTTCAATTCAAAAGGCTGGTCCAAAAAATACACTCCCGTTGCTCCGACAATTTCAAAACTCGATATCACCACAGGCGGTATCAAGCTTAGTTGGAACAAAATCACAGGTGTTTACGGTTACAGACTTTACTATAAAACATCATCAGGCGGTTGGAAGAGATTTAAGGACACAACTGCCACATCGTTCACCGATTCGGGAGTAAGTCCTAACAGAACCGAAACCTACACAATCCGTTGTATTGACAAGAACGGCAATACCGTCAGCGGTTTTTATTCAAGGGGTTGGTCGAAGAAATACACTCCTGTTGCTCCGACAATTACAAGGCTCTCAAACACATCAAAGGTGTAAGAGTGACATGGAATAAGATTGCCGGAGTTTATGGCTACCGTCTTTACAGAAAATATGACGGCGGAAGCTGGACAAAGGTTAAGGATACAACTTCAACCTCTTTCACAGATTCAGGTGCTAAAAAGGGTAAGAAGGTAACCTACACAGTCCGTTGTATTGACAGGAAAGGCAAAACGGTAAGCGGTTTCCACTCAAAGGGTTGGTCAATTACAAGAAAATAGTATTTTAATCAGAAATCCCGACAGGTTTTGTACTGTCGGGATTTTTGCTTGTTTTTACCATTGAAAAGACTGAATAATAATGTTATAATAAATCCGAATATAGAAAATTGTGAATAACTTTATCGAAAATGGGAGATGAAAACTAAAAATGGCAATAAAGGTAACGCTCCTTACACACACACCTAACCCTGAACAGACGGTTGCGATGGCGGCAAAGCTTTGCTACTCGCCGTCAGGGATTGAAGATATAAGAGAAGGTCTTGACGAGGAAAAAACTTCCTCATTTATTGATATGCTTGCAAGTCTCGGCCATGCAAGTCCGACCGAACACGCATATTTTACATTCGGCATTGAGGGCATTTCAAGAGCCTGCTCACACCAGCTTGTCCGCCACAGAATTGCATCCTACAGTCAGCAGTCACAGCGCTATGTTGACGGCACAAGGTTTGACTTTGTAACTCCGCCTGAGATTGCAAAGAACGAAAAGGCTCTTGCCGCATATGAAAAGGCTCTCAAGGTTGAGGCTGACGCTTACAAGGAAATCAGAAATGCACTTGCTGTCGGTTACATCAACGAGAAGTGTCCCGATAAATACAGCGGAACGGATGAAGAGATTATCAATGCCTACAAGACTGATGACAAAAAATCCTGCAATGCTTCATCAAGAAAGCCAATGAGGACGCAAGATTTATTCTTCCGAATGCATCGACAACAAAAATTGTCTGCACTTTCAATGCAAGAAGCTTGCAGAACTTTTTTGCACACCGTTGCTGCAACAGAGCACAGTGGGAAATTCGTGAGGTTGCCGAACAGATGCTTTTGCAATGTCTTGAGGTTGCTCCGCACCTTTTCAAAAACTGCGGTCCGTCATGCCTGTTCGGACCATGCCCCGAGGGCAATATGTGTTGCGGAAAGCAAAAGGAAATGCGTCAGAAATACGGCAGAGAAAAGTAAGGGTAATATATATGAAAAGCAAAATTATTGTTATTGAGGGACTTGACGGCAGCGGAAAAGCTACGCAGACAAAGATTTTGTGCGAAAAATTTTCCGCTCTCGGCAAAAAGGTCACAAAGCTTGAATTTCCGAATTATGAAAGTCCTGCCGCCGCTCCCGTGAAGATGTATCTTGACGGCGAATTCGGCGACAAGCCCGATGATGTCAATGCCTATGCGGCGAGTGCATTTTATGCGGTTGACCGTGTTGCAAGCTATCTTCAGTTTTGGAAAAAGGAATGTGACAACGGCGGTGTGATTTTAAGCGACCGCTATGTGACTTCAAATATAATTTATCAGATGTCCAAACTCCCGAAAGAGGAGTGGAACAGCTTTATTGATTGGCTGAACGATTTTGAATACGAAAAGCTCGGGATTCCGAAACCCGATCTTGTAATCTACCTTGATGTTGAACCCGAGGTTTCGCAGAAGCTTATGGAAAAACGCTACGGCGGTGACAACAGCAAGAAAGATTTGCATGAAAAAAACCTCCGTTTTCTTCTTGATTGTCGAAAAAGTGCAGTTTATGCCGCTGAAAAATGCGGCTGGAAGGTTATTAATTGCTGTGAAAACGGAGAGATTAAGAGTATAGAAAAAATATCGGAAGAGATAGAGAGGGTAGCGGCTGAAATTTATGCTGAGCTTTAAAAAAATTGAGCAAAGTGACATAAACGAACTTAAAAAATACTACGATTATGATGAGTGCATGGGTTGCGATACCAACCTTTTGAACGCTTATCTTTGGCGAAACGAATACAATATTAAATTTGCTTTTTATGATGATACAATTGTCAAGGTGTATTGTAATCCCGACGAGTCTGTCTGGGGTTACTGTATGCCTACAGGCAAAAATATAAAGGGTGCGCTTGAAGAGGTTTTCAAAGATGCCGAGGAGAGAAACGGCAATTTGCAAATTGTTATGCTGACAAACGGCAATCGTGTAATGCTTGAAACAATGTTTCCCGGCAAATTTGATTATGTCCGTTCACCCGAAAATCAGGATTACATCTACACTTCCCGTGACCTTGCAACCCTTGCGGGCAAAAGGTTTCACGCAAAGCGTAACCACATTTCAAAATTTTACAGAACCTACACAGACACCCGTTTTGAAACTCTGTCGGATTCAAACATTCCCGATGCATTAACGGTTGCAAAACTGTGGTGTGCGGAAAATGACACCGATCCCGAAGCTTCAAGCGAAATTACGGCAATCAGGGAAATGTGCGATCTCAAAGACGAATATAATGTCAAGGGCGCTGTACTGTATGTTGACTCAAAGCCTGTTGCCATGACTCTCGGAAGTGAAATTTCACCCAAGGTGTATGACATCAACTTTGAAAAGGCACTTCGTGAATATGACGGTGTTTATGCCGTAATCAACAACGAATTTGCCAAAACTCTTACGCAGTATGAGTATATCAACCGTGAGGAAGATATGGGACTCGAGGGACTAAAAAAGTCTAAACTTCATACAATCCCGTTATTATCCTCGACCGCTGGAATGCAATACCGAAAAAACTATGAAAACGACATTTCGCAAAACCGAAAAATCCGATACCGAAAGCCTTAAAAAGCTGTGGCTCTCGTGTTTTGACGAGGATGTAACTGCCGTCAATCTGATTTTTAACAGCGACCTTTTTGACGGTTGCTGTGCCGTTGTTGACGATAGAATCGTTTCGGCTCTTTACCTTGTAAAAGGTACGCTCAACGGCGAAAAATCGCATTATCTTTGCGGTGCGTCAACCGATAAATCTTTCCGTGGCAACGGGATAATGTCAAGGTTGATTGATTTTGCGCTTAATGACGCAAAGAATAACGGTGATGTCTATTCTCTGCTTTTTCCTGCAAATGACGGCTTGTATGGCTTTTACACAAAACTCGGATATGCTCCGAGCTGCACCGTAAAAAGCCGTGAAATTTCGAGGCAAACGCTTGAAAGTTTTGCAGAGAAGGGCTTGAATATCGGCTGTTCAAAAGAAAATTCTTTCGTATATAATGAGAATTTTTTTGAATTTGCAAAGTCCTATTATGAGATTTACGGCTCAAAGGTGATCAATAAGAATGACTGCTTTGCCGTATTTGATGAAAACGAAAATACTGCCGATGTTTTTTACTCGGCTTATAAAAATATAAACGAACTTTCCGCACTTTTGCTTGAAAATACAAAATCAGAAAGGTTTGTGTTTACGGGCAAATCCGATAACGCTCTTTTTGAAAACTGTAGGTTACAAAAATGCGGAATGATTAAATCACTCGACAAAAACCATAAAATTCCCGACGATGTCTATATCGGGATTACTCTTTCCTGAAAGGAAGTTTACTATGTTCTATGTATTTCTTGCAGAAGGCTTTGAAGAAACAGAGGCGCTTGCCCCCGTTGATGTATTGCGCAGGGCAAAGCTTGATGTTAAAACAGTCGGTGTAACAGGCGAATGTGTTACAAGCTCACACGGTGTGCCTGTAAAAGCCGATATCACAATTGACAGTATTGACCTTGACGATGTTCAGGGTGTTGTACTCCCCGGCGGCATGCCCGGAACTCTCAATCTTGAGGCAAACAAAAAGGTTCTTGAGGCTGTTAAGTATAGCTGTGAAAACGGCAAAATCGTTGCCGCAATCTGTGCCGCTCCGTCAATTCTCGGTCATCTCGGAATCCTTGACGGCAAAAAGGCAACCTGTTTTCCGGGCTTTGAAAAGGAACTCAAGGGTGCAGACTATACAGGCACTCACACCGTAACGGACGGCAATATTATTACCGCAAAGGGCGCAGGCTGTGCAATTGAATTTGGTCACGCAATTGTTTCTCTCGCAGTATCAAAGGATGCCGCTGACAAGGTTATCGGTGATATGCAATGCCTGTGAAAAAATGTTCGTGAGCTGAAAAGTCAGCTCCGTGCAAAATATAAAAAAATCCGAAAAAGCTGTCCTCCCGAAAAAAAGCAACAGCTTGACCTCGCCCTGCAGAACGCTTTTCTGGCAAGTGAGGAATACAAAAGCTGTGATGTGCTTTTTGCCTTTGTTTCATCACCGATTGAGGTTGACACCTCGCTTATTCTTGAATCAACGCTGAAAGACGGCAAAAGACTTGCTTTGCCAAAGTGTAAAAATAATTTCGGCGAAATGGATTTTTACCTTGTAAATTCACTTTCTCAGCTTGAAAAGGGTGCGTTCTCAATCATGGAACCAAACCCCGAGGTTTGCGAAAAGTACGAGGATTTCTCACACGGACTCTGCCTTGTTCCGGGACTTTGCTTTGATATGCAGGGATTCCGCCTTGGATTCGGCAAGGGTTACTACGACAGATTTTTACAGAATTTTTCGGGAACAAGCGTTGGGCTTTGCTACTCCAAATGTATAGAGCATACTCTGCCCTCGGGAGTGTTCGACCGCCCCGTTGATGCCGTGATTACCGAAAAATATACCAACCGAACAAATAACGAGTTTGTAAAGGAATGATACATTATGAACCCTGATAATTTTAATATGAGCGAACAGGAGCTTAACGCTCAGCGTCGCAGAAGAGCCGAAAACTTTAAACTTAATATTGATGAAAGCGAGTATGAGACGATAATTTCGTCAAGTCTGAGGATGAACCGTCAAACCTTAATTCATACAGCGGTCAGGATGTCAAAAAGCAAATGGCCCGTGAATCAAAGCAGGTTTTAAAGCAGAAGAAAAAGGAAGAAAAAAAGGCTCTTAAAGCAAAGAACAAGTATAATCGCAGAACCTTCCGCTTTATCTGGATTATCTCGGTTTTAATTGTCGGAGCAATGGCGGCTGTATATATGATAACAGGCATGAACGATTTGCTTGCCGTGAACAGAACCGACTCCTCAACCGTGAAAATTGAAATTCCCGAAAATCCGACTGTTGACGATGTTACAAAGGTACTTGTTGACAATAAAGTAATCGGTGAGCCGTCATATTTCAAGCTTTTTGTCAATGTCACAAAGTCTGCCGATGATTTTACTCAGGGTACATATGAAATTCGCAGAAATATGGACTACGAGGCAATCATCAACTTCCTTTCGAGTAACAACAACAGAACCGACACGGTTTCCGTTACAATTACCGAGGGCGAAAGCGTTCTTGAAATTGCCAACACTCTTGAAAAGAACGGTGCTTTGGGCGACAGGGACGAGTTTCTTTCGCTTTGCAATTCCGAAAAGTTTGACAGCGACTTTGACTTTATCAAGGCTGAAACAAATGCGGACAAGCGTTACTACAAGCTTGAGGGCTATCTCTATCCGGATACCTACGAATTCTACAGAAACGAAAATGCAGAATCCGTAAATCTACAAATTTCTCAACAACTACGAAACAAAGATTAACGAAAAACAGACTGTTGACGGATATTCAAAGAAAACAACAGTTTTGAAAATGGTTGAAGAGAGCGACACAAAGTATTCGCTTGATCAGGTTATGACAATCGCATCTATCATTCAGGCAGAGGCGGCTGACAAAGAGGATATGTACTACATTTCTTCAATTCTACACAACCGTCTTACAGCCGATAGCAGTCTCGGCGTGTCAAGCCTCGGTCTTGATTCAACAAAGTTCTATCCGTACAGAAGCCTTGAGGATGTTCCCGAAAATGACAGAAGCACCTACAAGAGCAGATATGATACATATGACAGGAAGGGCCTTCCTTACGGTCCTATCTGCAATCCCGGTATGGATGCGATAATTGCCGCACTCAATCCGAACAGCTCGGATTATTACTTCTTCTGTCATGACAGCAAGGGACAGGCTTATTACGCATCAACACTTGAACAGCAAAACGCAAATCTGGAGTATATTGAAAGCTATGATAACTAATTTTGAAAAACCCGAAATTTTGTCACCGGCAGGTGATATGGATTGCCTTAAATCCGCTTTAAACTTTGGCGCAGATGCAGTTTTTCTTGCAGGAAAAATGTTCGGAATGCGTTCCGCACCGCAGAATTTTGATAACGATCAGCTCAAAAAAGCTTGTGACCTTGCACACGCAAAGGGCGCAAGAATCCATGTGACCTGCAACACACTTCCACGCAATAATGAAATTCCTCATCTTCAGGAATTTATGGAGAATGCTCAGGCTTGCGGAGTTGATGCGTTCATAATTGCCGACCTCGGTGTTTTTGAGGCGGCTAAAAAGTATGCGCCAAAGGTTCAGCGTCACATTTCGACTCAGGCGGGAGTAACAAACTATGCGGCGGCAAATGTGCTTTACAATATGGGTGCGTCAAGGGTTGTGCTTGCAAGAGAAATTCCGCTTGATGAAATTGCCGAAATGCGTGCAAAAGTTCCGAAAGAGCTTGAAATTGAATGCTTTGTACACGGTGCAATGTGTGTTTCATTTTCAGGCAGATGCCTTATTTCAAGCTATATGACAGGCAGAGATGCGAACCACGGCGACTGCGCTCAGCCGTGTCGCTGGAAGTATCATCTTTACGAAGAAAACCGTCAGGGACAGTATTTTCCTGTTGAAGAAACAGGTGACGGCACATATCTCTACAATTCAAGAGATCTCTGTATGATTGAGCATATCCCCGAGCTTGTAAAGGCAGGTGTTTCAAGCTTTAAGATTGAGGGCAGAGCAAAGTCGGCTTACTATGTCGCTGTTACAACAAACGCTTACCGTCACGCTGTTGACGATTATTTTGCAGAGGGTGACGATTATGTTCTCAAACCGTGGATAAGGGAAGAACTTGAAAAAATCAGCCACCGTGAGTACAACACAGGCTTCTATTTCGGCAGAGAACCCGGTCAGGTTACGGGCAACGGAGGATATATCCGTCATTATGACAATGTTGCATTGTGTGAAGAGCTTGTTGACGACACAACCGCAGTAATCACTCAGCGCAACAAATTCTATGTGGGCGACACACTTGATGTACTTCCGCCAAGCGGAGTGCCGTTTGAAATCAAATGTGAATCACTTACAACCGACGAGGGTATGCCCGTTGAAAGTGCGCCGCATCCGATGCAAAGACTTACAATGAAATGCAACGCTCCCGTTCCGTCAGGCTCGGTTATCAGAAAAAAGCGTGATTAATCCCGAATTTTGCTATTGACAACACAAAGAAACAGTTCTATAATCTAAGTACTGATGTTCCCCACCTTAGAAACGGTGGGGAACAATTCAGCCTTTCAGCGTGAACAAATCTCTCGCTGAAATACTGAGGAGCTGACGCTCCTATGCACTTGATTGCAATCTGTCGCAAACTCTGCTCCTTGCAAGCAAAGCAGAGTGTTGCTCCGATTTAAATTATTTGCTACAATTGAATTACAATATTCGGCTGTGACGGGATTAACCGAGATGTCAGCATTTCAGAGAGAAAGCCGTTTTGGTGCAAGGCTTTTATGTAAAGTTTCGGTGCGCTGCCCCTGAGCTCTGTGTGATTAAGCACAGCGTATTTCTGCGTTAAGGAAATGTAATCTATATGACGATTACTCAAAGCGGACGCTTGGCGTCAATTTGGGTGGTACCGCAGGATATTCCTGTCCCATTGTATTTTTATACAATGGGATTTTTTATTTTGCTCGGTTGCATACTTTAAACAAATTTGAACGAATATTGTATTCCCCTGTGAATTTGTATAAGGAGAGATTTTTTATGAAGTGGACAGGACTTAACGAATTAAGAGAAAAGTTCCTTGAATTCTTTGAATCAAAGGGTTGTTTAAGACTCCCCAGCTTTTCGCTTGTTCCAAAGGACGACAACAGCCTTTTGCTTATCAACAGCGGTATGGCTCCTATGAAAAAATATTTTACAGGTGAGGTAACACCTCCTCGCAAGCGTGTTACAACCTGTCAGAAATGTATCCGTACTCCCGACATTGAGCGTGTTGGTATCACAGCCCGTCACGGTACATTCTTTGAAATGCTCGGTAACTTTTCATTCGGCGACTATTTTAAGCACGAGGCTACAGCATGGGCATGGGAATTCTTTACAAAGGTTCTTGAAATGCCTCCCGAAAAGCTCTATGTTTCAATCTATGAGGACGATGACGAGGCTTTTGACATTTGGACAAAAGAAGTAGGCGTTGATCCGTCACATATGGTAAGACTCGGCAAGGAAGATAACTTCTGGGAACACGGTTCAGGTCCCTGCGGTCCGTGCTCCGAAATCTACTTTGACCGTGGCGACGAAAAGGGCTGCGGCAGACCCGACTGTCATGTAGGCTGTGAATGTGACCGTTTTGTTGAGGTTTGGAACCTTGTATTTACTCAGTTTGAGAGTGACGGTAAAGGTAACTACACTCCTCTTGAACATCCGAACATTGATACAGGTATGGGACTTGAAAGACTTGCCTGTGTTATGCAGGGTGTTGACAACCTTTTCCTCGTTGACACAATTCAGAACATTATGAAACACATCTCACAGATTACAGGTGTTGAGTACGGCAAAAATGAAAAGAGCGATGTTTCGCTCCGTGTTATCACAGACCATATCCGCAGTACAACATTTATGATTGGTGACGGTGTTCTTCCGTCAAACGAGGGCAAGGGCTATGTGCTTCGCCGTTTGCTCAGAAGGGCGGCTCGTCACGGCAGACTTCTCGGTTACAACGAGCCTTTCCTCTATAAGGTTTGCGATACGGTTATCAAGGAAAATCTCACAGCTTATCCCGAACTCAAGGAAAAGCAGGAGTTCATTACAAAGGTTATCAAGGTTGAGGAAGAAAGCTTTGCCAAGACAATTGATCAGGGCTTTAAGATGCTCAACGGCATTATGGACAACGAAGATGTTAAGGTTCTCAGCGGTGAGGACGCATTTAAGCTTAACGATACCTATGGCTTCCCGATTGACCTTACAAAAGAAATTCTTTCCGAAAAAGGCATTAAGGTTGATGTTGAGCGTTTCCGTGAGCTTATGAAAGAGCAGAAAAAGCGTTCCCGTGACGCAAGAAAGAACGCCGGTGCAGACGCTTGGATTTCTGACACAACAGACCTTTCGGATGTTGCAAATACAGAATTCGTAGGTTACACAGACCTCAAGTCAACTTCAAAGGTTCTTGCAATCGTTAAGGACGGTGTGAGAGTTGACAGTATCGGTGAGGGCGAAAATGCTATCATCGTTCTCGACAAAACTCCGTTCTACGGAGAAGGCGGCGGTCAGGTTGGCGACACAGGTGTTATGGAGTCTGGCAGTTTTTCAGCTGATGTTGACAACACAACAAAGAATCCGTCAGGCGCAATTTACCTTCACGCTTGTACAGTAAAGAGCGGCAGCATCAATGTAGGTGCAGAGGTTTCAACTGCTGTTGATGAAGAGCGCCGTGCGGATATCACAAGAAACCACACAGCGGCTCACCTTCTTCAGTCGGCTCTCCGTGAGGTTCTCGGCAACCATGTTCAGCAGGCAGGTCAGCTTGTTTCAGACGATTACTTCCGTTTTGACTTTACTCACTTTGAGGCTCTCACGGCAAAGGAACTTATTGAGGTTCAGAATCTTGTGAATAAAAAGATTCTTGAGGCAATCCCCGTTACAACACAGGAAATGCCTATTGAAGAGGCTAAAAAGCTCGGCGCAATGGCACTCTTCGGTGAAAAGTATGGCGATGTTGTCCGTGTTGTAAGCGCAGGCGACTTCTCTGTTGAATTCTGTGGCGGTACACATGTAAAGAATACTGCAAACCTCGGTCTTTTCAGAATCAGACAGGAGGGTTCGGTTGCCGCAGGTGTAAGAAGAATTGAGGCTCTCACAGGTATGGGCGTTCTCAAGTACATCAACGGTATGAGCGCTGTTATTATGGATGTTTGCTCATTACTCAAAATTGCAAATCCAAAGGCAGTTGTTGAGGGTGTTCAGAAGGCTGAACAGCTTATCAAGGAACAGCAGAGAGAAATCAACGAGCTTAATTCAAAGCTTGCCGTTGCTCAGATCGGTCAGCTTTTTGCAGGCACAACGGAGGAAAACGGTGTAAGAGTGGTAACAGGCAGAATTGACAAGCTAATGCCGACATTCTTCGCACAATGTGCGAAAAGGCAAGAGATTTTGCCCCGAAGTGCGTATGTGTTCTTGCAACTGAAAATGACGGCAAGGTGACATTTGCCGCAGCCTGCGGTAAAGATGCTCTTGCTCTCGGTGCAAATGCAGGCAAAATCATAAAGGCTGTTGCTCAGAAGGCCGGAGGCAACGGAGGCGGAAAGCCCGATATGGCTATGGCAGGTGCTAAACAGCCTGAGAAGATTTCAGAGGCTCTTGACAGCGTAAAAGAAACTGTTTATGCAATGTTAAAATAATCGTTTAATGTGTATTTATGGTTTACTTGCCGGTTGAATTGTGGAAAATAGCCAAACGGTTACATAAAATCTTGTGCAATTAACAAAAACGGTTTTAAACCAAAACTATTGCAGTTTTGTTATTTTTATAGTATAATAAGCAATACTAAGATATGAAAATCTATCTTGGATATTTATGAACAATTTTAGGAGGAGATTAAAAATGTTCAAGAAAATTGCAGGTCTTTTTCTTGCAGCAGCAGTAATGTGCAGTTCAGCTGCCATCACAGCTAGCGCTGCAGAAGCAGAGGATGACGCTGCTGTTGCTGCAGCAGATCAGTCAGGCGAGGTTTCAGCCGACGGTTCATCAGAGGTTTCAGCTGACGCTTCTTCAGAAGTTGAAGCAGGCAATGTTATTAAGTTTGATGTTAAGAAGTCAGGCTGGAATAATGTTAAGTCAGTATTCTGTCACGTTTGGAAGGCTGACGGTTCAGGCGATTGGCCGGCATGGCAGTCAAAGAAAGAAAAATGTAAGTACGATTCTTCAACAGGTATCGCTACATATGATCTTTCAAAGACAGGCAACACAATCTCTAAGTCAGACGGAAGAGTATACTGTGTAATCTTCAGTGCTAACACAGGTATGCAGTCATACAACGCTATTATGAACGGTAACTGCATCGGCGACACACTTTATTGCACAGGTAATCAGCTTGAAAACCCTGAGGATTCAGAAAAGAAGGCAAACGAAGCTAAGTGGCAGAACAACTCAGACTGCGGTCCTGAAAAGAAGATTACATCAACAGGTAACATCATCGGTTCTGCTTTCCCTGAGGGCGAATCAGATGTAACATTGCTGGCTACATACCTCGTTGCTTACTACAATGATGACGCTAAGACAAGTCTTACACAGAAACTTCTTGACGAACTCAAGGTTAGCCCAACACAGGTTATGGGTGCTGTAACAGATAGGCTCAACGCTACAAACAACGAGGATAAGGATAAGATTGCTCCTGCAGTTGAGAAGATTCTCGCAGGTTGCACAGATCCTACAACAGGTAAAAGGTTGACAAGACTCAGCTCGACAACGCTAAGAAGACAGGTAACAAGGCAGCAGGCGGTAGCTCAAGCAACGGTTCAAGTTCTTCTTCAAGCAACGGTGGCTCAAGCTCATCAGGTTCAGGTTCTTCAAGCACAGGTGCAGTTAAGTCAGGTGTTGAAACAACTATCGTTTTCGTAATGGCAGGTCTTATGGTTTCAGCAGCAGGCGTTATGTTCCTTGCAAGAAAGAAGAAAAGAAGACTGATTTTAACGAATTAATCTTTGATTAAGCATTTTTCGGACACTGTCAATCGGCAGTGTCCGTTTTGCTTTTTTAACTCATGGTGCAAAAATATTCAAAAAGTTTTTAAAACATCTTGACAACGCTCGCAGTGTTTGTTAAAATATTAATGTTGCAACGGGATGTAGCGCAGTTTGGTAGCGCACACGTCTGGGGGGCGTGGAGTCGCAAGTTCAAGTCTTGTCATCCCGACCAACTAAAGCCTTTTTGTCTTTTGACAGAAAGGCTTTTTTCTTTACGATAAACCGCTTACTGCAAATAATTAACGCAAAAGGAGAAAATATGCTTAATATCGGCTCTCATCTTTCAATATCAAAAGGTTTTTTCGCAATCGGCAGAGATGCACTTTCAATCGGAGCAAACACATTTCAATTTTTTACACGCAACCCTCGTGGCGGATCTGCAAGAAAAATTGATATCGAAGATGTCAATGCACTTATAAAACTTATGACGGAAAATAATTTTACAAAAATTCTTGCCCATGCACCATACACAATGAACCTCTGTTCGGCAAAACCCGAAACCCGTGAATTTGCTCTGAACACGCTTACGGATGATTTGAAACGAATGGAATATCTCCCGAATAATCTTTACAACTTTCACCCCGGCAGTCACACGGGACAGGGCGTTAAAGCTGCGGTTGAGCAAATCGGCACAGCGTTGAATACTGCAATGTTCGATGATATGACAACCACGGTATTGCTTGAAACAATGGCGGGCAAAGGCACGGAGGTCGGCAGAACCTTTGAAGAACTGCGTATGATTATCGACCGTGTGGAGCGAAACGATAAAATCGGCGTCTGCCTTGATACCTGCCATGTTTTTGACGCCGGTTATGACATTGTGAATAATCTTGACGGAGTTCTTGAAGAATTTGACCGTGTAATCGGGCTTGAAAGACTCAAGGCAATTCATCTCAATGACAGTATGAATCCTATCGGCAACCACAAGGACAGACATCAGAAAATAGGCGAGGGCTACATCGGAATTGATGCGTTCGGAAAAATTATAAATAATGAAAATTTGCGAAATCTTCCGTTTTTCCTTGAAACCCCGAACGAGCTTGACGGTTATGCCAAAGAAATTTCGGCTTTGAGGAATTTGTATTTTGAATGACATTTGCCTTAAAATAAATCAATACAAAAATTGTCAAAAATATTTGTTGCTATTGCAATTTGCGAAATTAAAAAAATTAAAAGTCCTCTCGATTTTTCGAGGGGGCTTTTTTCGCCTTTTTACAATAAAATCGGTTTTGCCGTTACACATAATTTGAATGTGCAGACAAAGATATAATAATTACCCTTAATTCGGGAACAATAGTAAAAACGATTTACGGAGTGATATTGTGATTCAAAACATACGGAAAAATGAATTTGAAAGTTTAATAAAATCATCAAAGCCGGTGCTTGCCGATTTTTATGCCGAATGGTGTTCACCGTGCAGAATGCTTTCACCTGTAATAGAAGAAATCGGTGACAAATACAAAGCATATTTTGAAACCGTCAAGGTCAATGTTGACGAAAATCCCGAATTGACAGAACGCTACGGTGTATCGGGAATTCCTGCACTTTTGCTCTTTAAAAACGGCAACGAAATTTTGCGTATGTCGGGTGTTCAGACCGAAGAACGGATAATCTCCGCAATCTCCGAAAAAACGGGTGAGAGTTTTGTATGACCTTGTAATTGTCGGCGGAGGTGCGGCAGGACTTACGGCGCACTCTATGCCTCTCGGAGCGGACTTGACTGCATTGTGCTTGATCCGTCATCACCCGAGGGCAGTTCAATTGCCCTCACGGATGCGGTTGAAACTACACGGGCTTCAGTGATATTGCAGGTTTTGACCTCATTCAGCACTTTTATTCACACGCAAAGTCATTCGGTGCAAATTTTGTCAGACAATCCCTTGTCGGCATAAGAAAAAACTATGACGGTTTTATCCTTGAATGTTCCGACAGCGAGGTCAAGACAAAATCTGTTATTCTCTGCATGGGCGCAACCCACAAAAAATTGGGAATTGACGGCGAAAATAAGTTTGAGGGCAGAGGAGTAAGCTATTGTGCCGTGTGTGACGGCTATTTTTTCAAAGACAAAACAGTGACGGTAATCGGCGGAGGAAACACCGCCGTTACCGAGGCGACCTATCTTTCTCATATATGCAAACGGGTTTTTCTTATTCACAGGGGCGACGCATTAAAAGCCGACAGAGTGCTTGTGCAAAAGCTTGAAAAATCGGGCAATGTCAAAATTCTTTACAACACCAATATTGTGAAAATTGACGGTGACGAAAAGGTTAAATCGGTTACGCTTGACAATGAGAAAATTCTGAAAACTGACGGAGTTTTTGTTGCGGTAGGGCTTGAACCGAGAACCGAATGTGTCAAGGGCTTTGTAAAAACTGATGACAACGGATATGTGATTGCCGATGAAACCTGTCAGACATCCGTGTCGGGAATTTTTGTTGCAGGGGATATCCGCACAAAAAATCTGCGACAAATTATAACCGCCTGTTGTGACGGTGCAAATTCTGTTTACGGAATAAACAAATTTTTGAAATTGTAAGGTTTTCTTTTTCTGATTTTTATGGTATACTATATTCGATATTGTTAATTTTTCCGGATGAATAAAATGAAACTGTTACAAAATAAAAAAATAGCATATTTAACAGCAATTTTCTGCACACTTTTGTGGGGAACGGCTTTTCCGTTTATAAAGGTCGGCTACTCTGCTTTTAAGATTGAGGAGTCGGATATCGGCTCAAAGCTGATTTTTGCAGGAATGCGCTTTATGTTGGCGGGATTTATGGTGTTTCTCTTTTTGTGGATATCAAAAGAAAACCGCCGACGCTTTCAAAAAAAGATATACTGCCCGTCTGTTCACTCGGAGTGGTGCAGACAGGATTGCAGTATATTTTTACATACATCGGAATCGGTTTTACAAGCGGAACGAACACCTCTATAATAACGGCTTGTGCATCGTTCTTTACAGTACTTTTCGTGCCGTTGTTTTTCAAAAACGACAGGCTCACGCTGATGAAAATTATCGGTTGTATTCTCGGATTCGGCGGAATTATCGCAATCAATTTCGGCGGAACTGTCAGCACGGACACTTGGTTCGGCGATATGATGATTCTCTTTTCAACAATATCTGCGGCGGCAGGCAACATCGTTGCGAAAAAAGTCACAACAGGACGAGATCCGTTCCCTGTAACCGCTTTTCAGCTTTTAACAGGCGGTTTTATATTGCTTGTGTCGGGCATATGCTGTGGTGGCAGTATTGGTTTGATAAATGTTGAAAGTGTTTCCGTGTTGCTCTGGCTTGCGTTCGTATCAGCGGCGGCATTTTCGCTGTGGACAGCACTTCTCAAATTTCATGATGCAAGCAGAATTTCCGTTTTCAATCTGCTTGTTCCCGTGTTCGGAACGGTTTTGTCAGGACTTATGCTCGGTGAAAATGTTTTCAGAATTGAAACGCTCATCTCGCTTATTCTGATTTCACTCGGAATTGCGTTTGTAAATATGAATCTAAAAAAATCGGGAGGTAAAATATGAATCCTGATATAAAAGGTATTATTTCCGACATGGACGGTGTCATTCTTGACACAGAAAAGCTGTATGTCCGTTTTTGGTGTGAGGCGGCTCTTTTTTTACGGGTATCCTATGGAAACGCACCACGCACTCAGTATTCGCTCAATGGCTCGCCCGTTTGCAATTGCAAAATTAAAGGCTTTTTCGGAGAGGATTTTGACTACTGCAAGGTTCACGATAAAAGAATTGAGCTTATGGATAAGTTCATCTCGGAAAACGGCATTGAATCAAAGCCCGGTGCCGCTGAATTTCTCGGCTTTTTAAAGCAGAACGGCTACAGGGTTGCCCTTGCGACCGCAACCGCTCCGGAAAGAACGAAAAAATATCTTTCGGCTCTCGGTCTTTACGATTATTTTGACGAAATAGTTTGTGCGTCAATGGTTGCAAAAGGAAAGCCAGAACCCGACATTTATCTTTATGCCGCAGAAAAACTCGGGCTTGCTCCCGAAAACTGCATTGCACTTGAGGACTCGCTCAACGGCATAAAGTCGGCAAGCTCGGCAGGGTGTAAAACGGTTATGGTTCCCGACCTTGACCGTCCGAGTGCAGAGGCAATTCCCCTTCTTTACGGAGTTGCAGACAACCTTATTGATGTAAAACGATTTTTGTAAAAAACATTAACGGACATAAAGCAGGTTTTGCTTTTGTATATTAAACAGGGTAGGATTATACTAAAACAAGGAGGCGTACAATATGTGGGATGCGATTTCAGCTGTGATGAATAGCTTCAATGACTTCCTGTGGGGTTGGTTTATGATTATCCTTCTTCTCGGAACTCACATTTTCCTCACAATTCGCACAAAATTTGTACAGAGAAAAACTTTTAAGGCAATCAAACTTTCGGTGACAAAGGATCCCGATTCAGACGGTGACATCAGCCGTTTCAGGCTCTTGCAACAGCACTTGCCTCAACAATCGGCACGGGTAATATCATAGGCGTAGGTACTGCAATTGCACTCGGCGGCCCCGGTGCGGTTCTCTGGTGCTGGCTCACCGGTGTTTCGGCATTCGCAACGAAGTATTCCGAGTCACTCATCGGTGTAAGTATCGTGTAAAGACCTCTGACGGCAGAATGCTCGGCGGCGCTATGTATGCCCTTGAAAGAGGATTTAAGTTTAAA
>ENA-OQMZ01000200-OQMZ01000200.1-human-gut-metagenome-genome-assembly--contig:-NODE-200-length-26009-cov-2.600572_pt1 | contig 26009 bp, 24 predicted proteins | sample MGYA00242621_ERZ504862 | MGnify/ENA primary metagenome ERZ504862 (study PRJEB26092, sample SAMD00036393) | human gut metagenome | host: Homo sapiens | study: EMG produced TPA metagenomics assembly of...
TTTCCCTGGAACAACGGGAATCTTTGCTCTGTTTTTGTTCCCTATATAGTTACAATTATTTTTAATGGTGCCAACACTACATTGATCAATAAAAAATTTAATGTGGAAATGCTTCTGCCGGTGATCGTTTCATCGCAGATTGAAGACAAATATGAACTTGAGACTATAAAAGCACAAACAATCATAGCAAGATCAAATTTTTACCGGACAATGAAAGAGGAGAAAAATCTGGCAATAACTTTATGTCAGATAAAGGAAGAGATGGAGGGGAAATCCCTGGCTTGTGTAATTTTACAGAATAAGTACGAAAAAGCAGTAACAGAAACAGAAGGAAAAGTCATTGTATGGAATAAAGAATTAAAGTTAGTTCCCTATCATGAATTAAGTGCAGGACAGACAAGAGATGGAGTGGAAGTTTTCCACAACGAAGATGATTCGTATCTCAGATCCGTACACAGTCTTGTGGATAAAAATGCAAAAGATTATTTGAATAGTGTATACATAAATAAAAATGTCCTTCCGGAAAGAATTGAAATAAAATCCAGGGACAGTGCCGGTTATGTTACAGAAATTCTGGCTGACGGGAAAGTGTTGGAAGGCGAGGCATTCAGAAAAGGAATGGGACTCACGTCCTCAAATTTTACAATTCAGAAGTCTGGAAAGGAAATACGATTTTTATGTAGAGGAAAAGGTCATGGATTAGGATTCTCACAATATGGAGGGAATGAGATGGCAAAGGAGTCTGCGAATGCAAAAGAGATCTTACAATATTATTTTCCTGAGATGGATGTGCGGAACGATAAAATTTATAAATTGCTGAATAGATACGAATATTCTGGACACCTATAGATATGAAGATGAAAACAGAGGTGAAAGGAATATGATGAATAACAAAGTGACAAGAATCATTGCCAATTCCGTTGGACTGGCCGCTGTAGCAGCATTGGGAATTACAGTTTATCAGTTAGGTACCTCCCCGGTCAAAGAGAAAACTCCTGAAGAAAAAACAGAAAATGTCGGTGAAAGTACACAGGATACGGAAGAACAATTGAGTGAAGATGCAGGAACGAATCATGTGGAGTCAGAAAATCAGTGGATATCCGATGACGGGGAAGATTTGGATGATACAAAGGTTACATTCCAAAAACAAGGAATGTATGGGGAAACAGCTCAGAATACTGTGGATAATAATGAATCAGATAATACTGCAGATGTGGATAAGACTGACAATGCTGTAAATTCTCAGCAAGCAGAAGAATCATCAGTAAATGCAAATATGAAATCCCAGACGATATCAGAAGATCAGGCAGATGAAGCAACAGATGTTTCGGCATCGGCCCTGAATCTTGCGACAGTAAATTTTTCGGAAGATACATTAATGGAGTGGCCGGTGAATGGAAATGTTCTCCTTGATTACAGTATGGATCAGACTACTTATTTTCCGACGCTTGATCAGTATAAATTGAGTCCGGCTATTGCTGTCGGTGCAGTAGAGGGAGCACCTGTGGTAGCTGCTGTTAATGGCAAGGTTTATTCTATAGAGCAGAATGCGCAGACGGGTACTACACTGACAATGGAACTTGGAAATGGATATCAGGCTGTTTATGGACAGCTTACAGATCTGACAGTGTCAGAAGGAGATACAATTAAAAAGGGAACGACGATAGGATATATTGCACAGCCTACAAAATATTACAGCACAGAAGGAACCAATCTTTATTTTGCAATGAAAAAGGATGGAGAACCAATAGATCCGATTGAATATCTTCCATAATGAAATAGAAGAAAAAAACAGGGTTGCCGTAAATCGGCAGCCTTAATTTGGTATAGGGCCAAAACAGTAACGTATAAACAGTACTTTGATATTTGCAACAGAAATGATATGTGTAGTATAATACAAAATATGTAGTGATTCAGCAGTTAACAATTCGTGGATATCAGGTTAGGGGCACACTAGCATCATAAAATACTGCTGGTTATAAAAATACTTTTGGAAATTATACAGACAGCATGAAAGAGGAGCTTTTATATGAATATTAATGAGATTGCCAAACTGGCAGGGGTCTCCAGAGCTACCGTATCCAGGTATCTGAATAATGGTTATGTCAGTGAGGAAAAGAAAAAAAATATCAGCAGAGTTATTGAAGAAACCGGGTATCAGCCTTCTTCACAGGCGCAGAGGCTGCGTACTAAGAAGACAAAACTGGTCGGAGTAATTCTGCCAAAGATAGATTCCAATACGATCAGCCGGGAAGTTGCCGGAATCAGTGATATACTTACCAAAAAAGGATATCAGCTGATACTGGCAAATACAAATAACAGTGTTGAAGAAGAATTGAAATATCTTTCGCTGTTTAGGGATAATCAGGTCGATGGTGTTATTTTTATTGCTACTATATTGACAAAACAGCACAGGGAAATGATGAAGGGATTTAAAGTTCCGATTGTTTTACTTGGACAACAGCTGGATGGTTATCCATGTATTTTCAGGACGATTATAAGGCTGCTGTAAATCTTACTGAACAGATGGTGAAGACAGGAAAGAAGTTTGGATATATTACAGTTACGGATAAAGATGAGGCAGTTGGCAGGCAGCGAAAATCAGGTGTGGAGAAGGTTCTTGGAGAAAATCAGATCACATTGGAAAGTGGATGTGTAAAATGCGGAAATTTCACATTAGAGTCAGGATATGAGAAAGCGAAAGAACTTTTTACGGAGCATCCCGATGTAGATACATTGATCTGTGCAACAGATACCATGGCAGTTGGAGCGGCAAATTGGCTGAAGGAGAACGGATATCAGATTCCTCAACAGGTTCAGATCGCCGGAATGGGAGACAGTTTTCTGGGAAAGATCATAGAACCAAAGCTGACTACTGTACATTTTTTTTATAAGACAAGTGGAATGGAATCAGCAAAAGTGCTGGTAGATTTGATAGAATCTAAGGAAACATCATCTGTACATAAAGAAATAAAAATGGGATGTAAGGTGGTACTCAGAGAGTCTCACCGAAATATATGACTGAACATGAAAGAGGAACTCTGAGGCAATCATCAGAGTTCTTTTTTTTCCGGATAATTGGATTTACATATATTAATTTACATATATTAAAGGGAGTGTTTTGGAAATAATATATAAAAAATGGATATAATATTTGTGATATGTTACATATTTACAAATAAAAAACGCCCAGATATAATAGCATATATGAGAACGATTCCATAAAAGTACATACAATCCATAGGAAATACATATTGGTGATCAGATAAGAAATATCGTGAGAGTGCAAGACATCTGCTGAGTTATAATCAGATATCAGAGTAAATTTGGAATGGTATAAGATGATATTAAGGTTAAAAGGTATTTTTATAAGATTAACAAGTGAAATTTGTTGAATATGTGAGAATTTCAAAGTGTACATTTATATGAGAACGATTCCATAAAAGGAGGATATTATGGATTACAGAAAAACAGCACAGGAGATATATGACCATATCGGTAAAAAAGAAAATATTATTTCCGCAGCTCATTGTGCCACACGTCTTCGCCTGGTTATCAGTGATAATTCAAAGGCTGATAAGGAATATGTTGAGAACATTGAAGGTGTAAAAGGTGTTTTCTTTGCGCAGGGACAGATGCAGATCATTCTGGGAACAGGTGTAGTTAATAAAGTATATGATGAGTTCATCCGGATTGCAGGAGTTTCTGAGAGTAGTAAAGAAGAGCTGAAAAAAGTTGCGGCTTCCAGGGCAAATCCGGTGCAGAGACTGATCAAGACACTTGGAGATATTTTTGTGCCGATTATTCCTGCAATTGTTGCAAGCGGTTTCCTGATGGGAATTATGGAAGCACTGAACTTCATGGTAAACAATGGATTTTTGAATATTGATACCAGCGGTTCTATTTATACATTTGCACAGCTTTTCAGTAATACGGCATATACGTTCCTGCCAATCCTCATCGCATACAGCGGTGCTAAAGTGTTTGGTGCAAACCCGTATCTGGGTGCAGTTATCGGTATGATCATGATTCATCCGAATCTCCAGAATGCATGGACAGTTGCCACAGAAGGTGTTAAAGCAACTCAGAAAGTATGGTTTGGACTTTACTCTATTGATATGGTCGGATATCAGGGGCATGTAATTCCGGTTATCATTGCAGTATGGGTACTGGCTCAGATTGAGAAGAGACTTCACAAAGTAGTGCCGGCAATGTTTGATCTGTTTGTTACTCCGCTTGTAAGTGTCTTTGTAACAGGATATCTGACATTATCTATTATCGGACCTATCTTTGTTACTGTTGAGAACGGACTTCTGAATGGGATTCAGTGGCTGATCGCATTGCCATTTGGTATCGGAAGTTTTATTATGGGTGCGTTTTATGCACCGACGGTGGTTGCCGGTGTTCATCATATGTACACGATCATTGATCTTGGACAGTTGTCTAAATTTGGAGTTACTTACTGGCTGCCTCTTGCTTCTGCAGCGAACATTGCACAGGGTGGAGCCACTCTTGCAGTAGCACTTAAGACAAAGGATCAGAAGATTAAATCAATGGCAGTTCCGTCTGCATTAAGTGCCTGTATGGGAATTACTGAACCTGCGATCTTTGGTGTTAACCTTCGCTTTGGAAAACCATTTGTGATGGGATGTATTGGTGGTGCATTTGGTGCACTGTTTGCATCTGTTACAGGACTGGGGGCTACGGGAACTGGCGTAACCGGTATCTTTGGAATTCTTCTTTGTCTGAATAATCCGGTTTCTTATATTCTTATGTTTGTGATTGCATTTGGTGCTGCCTTTGTACTTACCTGGTTGTTTGGATATAAGGACACTAATGTTTCTGAAAAGACAGAAAGTGTTGAAGCTGTGGGAGATAAATCAACAACAGAAAAAAGCAATGCAGATGATTCTGTGCTTTATAGTGTATCAGAAGGAACTGCGATTTTGCTTTCCCAGGTAAATGACGCTACATTTGCTTCGGAAGTACTTGGAAAAGGAATTGCCGTAATTCCATCGAAGGGTGAAGTTGTTGCTCCATGTGATGCTGTGGTTGAGACTGTTTTGATACAAAGCATGCAGTTGGTTTAAGTACGGAAAGTGGTATGGAGCTTCTGATCCATATCGGGATCAATACAGTGGAATTGAATGGAAAATATTTTACATCTCATGTAAAGAATGGAGATCACGTAAAGAAAGGCCAGCTTCTGGTTTCCTTTGATATGGAGAAAGTTAAGGCAGCAGGATACGATGTGACGACTCCTCTTATTGTAACGAATTCGGATGATTATAAAGATGTGAAAATTCTGTCGGAAGATTCGGTAACACCATCAGATAAAGTATTGGAGATTGTGAAATGAGTACGCTAACTAAAGTTCTTGAAAGAAATATAAAAGTAATTGAAAAGAACGCAGATCTGACAGAAGGAAGATTCCGGCTTGGACATCATCTGATGCCGCCGGTCGGATGGCTCAATGATCCAAATGGACTATGCTGGTATAAAGGCAGATATCATGTGTTTTTTCAATACGCTCCCTTTGATGTGGAAGGCGGACTGAAATTCTGGGGACATTATACAAGCGAAGATCTGGTAGACTGGAAATACGAAGGGACAGCTCTTTATCCGGATTCTCCTTATGACTGTCATGGTGTCTATTCCGGATCTGCATTGGCAGAGAGTGAAAAACTTCATTTGTTTTTCACCGGGAATGTAAAGATTGACGGTGATTATGATTATATTAATGAAGGACGTGAGACCAGTACGCTTCATGTAGAAAGTGAGGACGGAATTCATTTCGGAGATAAAGAAGAGATAATTTCTTTTGAAAAATATCCGGAAGAGTTTACCTGTCATATCAGAGACCCGAAAGTCTGGAAAGAAAACGACAGGTATTTTATGGTTCTTGGTGGACGTCTTAAGGGAGATAAAGGTGCAGTTCTGGTTTATGAATCAGAAAATCTGAAAGAATGGAAATTTAAACATATAATAACCACACCGGAAGCTTTTGGCTATATGTGGGAATGCCCGGACTATTTCGAACTGGACGGGAAGAAATTTCTGTCTGTATCACCACAGGGCTTGAAGAGGGAAGAATTTCGTTTTCAGAATATCTATCAGTCAGGCTATTTTCCGGTAAAAGAGGATGGCTCTGTAGATGAAAGAGACTTTCGTGAGTGGGATATGGGATTTGACTTTTATGCTCCACAGACCTTTACAGATAACAGCGGAAGGCGACTTCTGATAGGATGGATGGGAATGCCGGATGCAGAGGAGGAATATACCAATAAAACCATTGATGAAGGCTGGCAGCATTGTCTTACCGTACCGCGGGAACTGAGGGTAAAGGATGGAAAAATATTCCAGTATCCGGCAAAAGAACTGGAGAGACTCCGAAAAGAGAAAACAATTCTTGATGATGAAAAATCAATTGTTGAGGTTCGTGTAGAAGTAAATGAAGGTTTTGATCTGTTAATTGAAGATATTGCAGTGACAGACAGAAGTTTTCAGATCAGTATGGGCGGACAGATGCTCTTTAAATATGAAAATGAAATTGCGGAGATTGGATTTTCTGAAATTGCGGGTGCAGGAAGAAATAAGCGGAAAGCGAAAGTCAGTGAACTGAACAATATCCGGATTCTTGCAGATACTTCTGCAGTGGAACTTTATCTGAATGATGGAGAGATTGTATTCTCAACCAGATATTATCCGGATCGTGAAGATCTGCAGCTAAAGGTAAAAGGCGGAAAATTCAGGGGAAATCTCTGGAATCTTCGAAAAATGATATTCACAAAATAAGAAAATAAACGTATAATAAAGCAGGTGGGAAAGAAAATCCGCAGTCGGTTTCCCTGCCTGCTTTTTTGACATATTGGTATTTCTGGTGCTGAGAGATTTGGCTGTCAGAAAGAATATGTGTCCGGATGATATACGTGTTTTAAACCGACTGTTTATTATAGAAACAGGGACGACCGCAAAAGATAGCAGTTGTCCTTTACATAAATTATAAAAAATTTCAAATAATGCAATTCCAGACAATAAGACAGTTGCTTGATTATAATATATGACTGTCGGGTGATTATGATGAATTATACTTACATTGTTAAATGTGCAGATGGGACTTTTTATACAGGGTGGACAAACTGTCTGCAAAAACGTATGAAAGCACACAACGAGGGAAAGAACGGCGCGAAATATACAAGGACCAAAAGACCGGTTACACTTGTATATTATGAAGGATTTTCAACAAAAGAAGAAGCGATGAGACGTGAATATGAGATTAAACAATTTACCAGAAATAAAAAACTGGAGTTGCTGAGCTTCTGAACCCGTCAGATAAGGAGGATAAGAGAAATGAAAAAGATGACAAAATGGCTTGCAGTATGCGCAGTATGTGTGATGGGCAGTGTTCCGGCATGGCAGCAGAAGTACCGGATGTTACTGTAACACCGATCCCGATTGAAACACCGGCTCCGGATGTAACACCAATCGAGACACCTGCACCAACACCCATACCGGAGGTGAAAAATGGCTGGTATGAGTATGGAACAAAAAATAAGAAATATTTTAAAGATGGACAGTATCTTACAGGAATGCGTAAAATCCATGGTGAAGTTTATTATTTCAGTCCAAAAGGATTTATGAAAACCGGATGGATCAAATACAATAACAAGAAATATTATTTTGATTCCAATGGAATACGTTACAGTGGCGTTAAGAAAATCAGCGGAAAATATTACTATTTCAGTGACAAGGGTGTTCTGCGAACGAAAACAGTTAAAGTTGGAAATACAATTTATTATTGTACAGAAAAGGGAATTCTGGAAGCCTGGAAAAAAGGAAAGACGATTTATTATCCAAATGGAAAGAAAATGAATTCCACCAAAGCGTATGAGTATGAGACTTTGCAGAGAGCAAAGGATGTTGTCAGCAAGATCACAAAACCGAGTATGTCAAAAAGTGAGAAATTTGAAACCTGTTTCAGATGGGTAATGTATCAGCATTATTACGATACCAGAAGAATATTTTATAATCAGACTGCATGGCCTGCGTTATATGCAAACGATTATCTGATACTGAGCGGAAAAGGCGGGGACTGTTTCTCAGATGCCTGTTCGTTTGCCTATCTTGCAAAGGCTCTTGGATATAAGAATGTTTATGTCTGCGTAGATACAACGGCAACTGACGGAAGCGGTCATTGCTGGGCTGAAATCGGAGGCAGAGTATATGATCCGCTGTTCGCAGAGGCGAAGAGCTATTATGGATATTTTGGCGTAGGATATGGATCCTATGGATTGTATCCGGAAAGAAGAGTAGCTGTGTAATATAAAAGCTTTCCTGCAGGGATTATGCTGCAGCAGAGAAAATTGTATTGTTAAGGGGTTGTAGCACCGGAAAAAATCCGGTGCTGCAACCCCTTGTTTTGTTTATTGGCAAATTGACGGTTATACAGGTAGTGGAGCAACAAAAAAAGTACATGACAATGAAATGGCAGGCACTTCCAAGCATAACAAAGATGTGAAAGATCTCATGGGAACCAAAATTCTTATGTCTGGAATTAAAAAGCGGAACTTTTAATGCATAGATCACACCACCGATGGTATAAATGATTCCGCCTGCAAGAAGCCAGTCAAATCCTGCACGCGGGAGTGCATGGAAGATTGGAACAAATGCCAGTACACACAGCCAGCCCATGGCGATATACAGTACAGAGGACAACCATTTGGGACAGGTAATCCAACAGCCCTTTAAGATAATGCCGAGAACTGCAATACTCCATACCAACGCGCACAGAATATATCCAATGCGGTTATGAAGAACGATCAGGCATACAGGAGTATAGCTTCCGGCGATCATCACAAAAATCATCATGTGATCCATTTTTCGCAGCCGTCGATTGACCTTCTCTGTAGAATCTACAGAATGGTAAATGGTACTGGTGCATAGAGCAGAACCATGGTAAGTATAAAAATACTTAAAGCAACAATATGGAGCACATCATAAGAACGCGCTGCCTTGATAATAAGAGGAACTGCTCCGACTGCAGCGAGAAGAAGGGCAATACCATGAGTGATCGCACTTCCGGGATCTTTTAATTTAAATTTCATAAAAACGCCTCCATTCATTCAGATAAATATAATGAAAACAATATAACATAGTTTTAAAAACTACATATCAAGTATATAAATACTATAGCACAAAAAACAAAAAATCAAGGGCTTAATTTTGGGAAATCAAAAGAAATGTTTGTCCGGCAAATGCAAATGAGTTACAAGGGTTGTGAAGATGAGGAAAACAGTTGAATCTATATGATAAATCTCCTATAATACAAGTAAAGTAAGTGGTAAAGGAGACAGTTCCATGGGAAAAACCATAACGATATGTTTTACAAATAATAAGGGTGGAAGTGGAAAAACCACAACCTGTTCAAACCTTGGAGCAGCGATGGCTCAGGCAGGGAAAAAGGTTCTTCTGATCGATGGAGATATGCAGTTAAATCTTTCTCTTGCTTTTTTTCCGGAGAACTGGGTGCTGGAGCAGGCGAAAGGAGAGAAGAATCTGTATTGCGCAATCGGAAAACAGGAAGAGCTCAGCGGTTATGTGGTACATACTCCCTACGAAAATCTGGATCTGATACCATCGTCTACATTGATGAGTTCTATAGAATATGAACTTTTTACAAAATGGCAGAGAGAATTTATCCTGCGAAAATGCATTCAGAAGATAAAGGATGCAGGAAATTATGACTATATTCTGATTGATGCACCTCCTACGCTGGGTGGTTGGGTGATGAATATCCTTTGTGCATCAGACCGGGTAATTATTCCTGTTGAGGCAAGTCCATGGGGAATGTTCGGACTTGCGAATATGTTTGAATTTCTTAATGAAGTAAAGCAGATTACTCCGGAACTGGAAGTTGCCGGAATTGCAGTGACAAAGGTAGATACAAGAAAGAGTTATTATAAACAGACAATGGAAACACTGCATGAACTTGAGGATATTCATGTATTTGAGCAGATCATCAGAGTGGACAGCTCTGTAGAATGGTCACAGGATAACAGTATTCCGGTTGTGGAATATAAAAAATCAAGCAGAAGTGCCAGGGAATATACGAGATTGGCAGAGGAGGTCATGGAATTATGTCAGTAGGCAGGGAGAGTATTCGGCGTGCAGCAAATGCAGGTGCCGGGAAAACCGTAAAGAAGCCCGTTGTATCCACAAAAGAGGCAGAGAAACCGGAAACAATATCTGTTACAGAAGAAAAGAAAAAAACAGCAAAAGGTTCTGTTCATATTAATGAGGAACTGCCGGTATATCTTCTTTAAAAGTTACTTGTAAGTGCTTGAGTATTTTGTTATTTTATAGAATATAATCAAGTGGTTGCGCAAAAAGTGGGGTATTTTATGGAAACAGAAGAAAAGAAGATATATACAATAGAAGATATCGCCCGGGAGCTTGGGGTAAGTAAGACTACGGTATCACGTGCTATTTCAGGAAAGGGAAGAATCAGTCAGGCTACAAGAGACAGAGTACGGGCATTTATAAAAGAACATGATTACAGACCCAATGTTGTGGCAAAGGGTTGGCACAGCGTAAAACTTATAATATTGCACTGCTGATGCCGAAGGATTATGTTGCCACAGAGTTTCTTTTTTTTAAAGACTGTATGAATGGAATCTGTGAGATGGCTTCCTCCTATGAGTATGATATTATTATTTCTATGATTGATGGAGCAGATGTATCGCAGATACAGAGACTGGAGGCAAATCGAAAAGTCGATGGGATCATTGTAAGCAGAGCAGTGGTAAGTTCCAAGGTACAGAAATATCTGAAGAACTGTAAGGAACCATATATATTGATCGGCCCATCTTCAGATCCGGAAGTTCCGTTTGTAGATAACAAGAACCAGGAAGCCGGAAAAGAACTGACAAGTATTATGTTGATGAAAGGTTTTCGGAATCTGGCACTTCTGGGTGGAAATCAGTCCTACAATGTTACCGGAAGCAGATATCAGGGTTTTCTGGAAGCACATGAGGAAATGGGAGTTTCTGTTAACGAAAATCTGAATCTTCATGGATACGGATAATCAGGCAGCAGTATCTGATGCTGTGAAGAGACTGCTTGAAGAAGGCGCGGATGGTATTGTCTGTATGGATGATGTGATCTGCAGCATGTGTCTGAGCAGTCTGAGGGAAAAGAAAATATCGGTTCCTGCAGAAATAAAAATAGCCAGTATGTATGACAGTAAGAATCTGGAATATAATAATCCACCGATTACCAGTATACGCTTTGATACGGTAAGACTGGGAAAGATGGCATGTGCGAAATTACTGAACATCCTGGGAGAGAAGCCACTGGAGGATACAGTGCTCTGAACTACCAGGTAGTGTTGCGGGAGTCGACACAGTAGTATATGGATGTAAAATCCAATCAGATTATAGAAATTGAAAATGAATGGCAGGATTAGAAAGTTCTCTGTATTTATTGTAAGGATCAATAAGCAGAGAACTTTTTGTGTATAAAAAAATCGGTTGAAATTCTCTGGACAATCTGATTTTATCAAAATGAAAACGGTTGCACAAATCAAGTATATCATTGTATGAAAAAACGAAAAAATCAAACTGAATTGTGCAATATGACAAAAAAAAGAGTTTTGAAATTAGATAATAATGGCTAATTGACTTTATAAATATAAAGGAATATACTAAAAATATGAACAAACGGTTGCGCAAACAAAACTGAGGGCGTTTATTACGCAAATCGGATGCGGGCTGTTTAGGCATAACCATCAAAAACAGGAGGAAGAGAAAATGAGAAAAAATGTAAAAAAGGTGATTGCACCGTTACTGGCAGCAGCTATGGCACTTTCCTGCACAGTATGTGTAAGTGCAGCAGAGGATGAGACAATTAAACTGACTGTATGGGGAGCTGAAGAAGACCAGAATTTATTAAAAGAACTGACAGATAAATTCCAGGAGAAGTATGCAGATCAGAAATTGATATTCAGATTGGCGTAGAATCTGAGTCTACTGCAAAAGATACTATTCTGACAGACGTAGAGGCTGGTGCAGATGTATATGCATTCGCAGATGATCAGCTTCCGGATCTTGTAAAAGCAGGAGCACTTCTGAAACTTGATGATTATGCAGAAGCACTTCAGCTTGCAGATACAACACTTGATGATGTAAAAGCTGCAAACGTTGAAGGCGCTATTGATGCAGCAACAATTGATGGCAGTCTGTATGCATTTCCAAGAGCAGCTGACAACGGATATTTTCTTTACTATGATTCATCTGTAATTTCCGAGGAAGATGCAGCAAGCTGGGACAGCCTTCTTGAAGCAGCTGATAAGGCCGGAAAGAAAGTTGGTATGACACTTGCTTCCGGATGGTACAATGCTTCTTTCTTCTATGGAGCAGGATTTACAACAGGACTTAATGATGACGGAACAACAACTATGGACTGGAACGGAACAAGTGCTGATGGATATACAGGTGTTGATGTAGTAAAAGGAATGCTTGATATTACATCTAATCCGGCATTTATGGCAGTTGCTGATGGTGATATGTCTAATCAGCTTGCATCCGGTAATCTGGCAGCATGCGTTTCCGGTACATGGGATGCAATCACAGCAAAGGAGATATTTGGTGACGGATATGCAGCAACAAAGCTTCCTACATTCACAGTTGGTGACAAACAGGTTCAGCAGGATCTGTTGCCGGTTACAAATATGTTGGTGTAAACGGCTATTCTGAGAATTCCGGATGGGCAGTTCTTCTTGCTGAGTACCTTACAAACGAAGAATCCCAGCAGATGTTCTTTGATCAGAGAGAAAGTGGTCCTTCAAACAAGAATGTAGCAGCATCTGATTCTGTTCAGGAAAATGTAGCACTTGCAGCACTTGCAGCTCAGTCTGAATATGCACAGGCTCAGAAGGTTGGCGGAAAATATTGGGATCCTGCAAAGACATTCGGAGAACTGATTGCACAGGGAACATTATCTGCAGATGATGATAATGCAATCCAGGAAGCACTTGATAATCTGGTAGAGGGTGCTGCTGCTTCTGTAGAATAATTGTAAAATAAAAAAATTATATAACAGATTTTAAAAAATGGCCCATATGCATAACGGCATGTGAGCTGTTTTAAGGAAACGGCAGATGCTGTCTGAGAAAAGATAGTAACAAAAATGAAATGACGAGGAGGAGAGATATGGCAGCACAGGACAATAATTCTGCTGCAGCGGCAGTGAGTGGATTCTTTAAATCCATCGGTGGATTTTTTGCTGACTTTGGTACTGCTGTAGTGAAAGGTGATGCCTTTGTAAAGCTGTCCCTGATCTGGATGGGCGCAGGCTATGCAAAGCGTAAACAGTATGTGAAAGCAGTACTGATGACATTGCTGGAGATCGCAGTGATCGTTTTTTCAGTGAAATTTGCAATGCAGTATGTACCAAAATTCAGTACCCTTGGTACTGTAAGATGGAAAAAGTCTTTAACATGAAAACAATGAAAAGTGAATTTAATGATTATGATAATTCCTTTACGATCCTGTTGTTTTCATTGTTCAGCTTTGTTGTATGGTTTGCGGCAGCTGTTGTGTGGTTTAAGAACGTGATCAATGCTTATACACTTCAGAAAATGGAAGAAGCGGGAAAGCATATCAATACTTTTAAAGAAGATCTCAGATCACTGACAGAAGAGAAGTTTCATATTACATTACTGACACTTCCGGTACTTGGAGTTGTGATTTTCACATTAATCCCAATCTTACTTCTGATCTTTGTAGCATTTACAAATTATGATCAGCAGCATATGCCTCCTACTGAGTTGTTCTCATGGGTAGGTTTCAGTAACTTTATCAGTTTGTTTGGCGGCGGCGGTCTTACATCTACGTTCGGATATGCATTTGTGCGGGTTCTGGGATGGACACTTGTATGGGCTTTCTTCGCAACATTTACAACTTATATCGGAGGTATCCTGCTTTCACTGCTTCTTAACAGCAAGAAGACAAGACTGTCGAAGATGTGGCGTACTTTATTTATCGTAACGATTGCAGTCCCGCAGTTTGTATCACTTCTGCTGGTGCGTAATTTCTTCTCCAATGGTGGTATCGTCAACACAATCTGTCACAGCATTGGACTGACCGGATTCTTAAGAAGCATAGGACTTGTGTCCACAAGCTATATTCCGTTTCTTTCTGCTCCGGGCTGGGCACATGTAATGATCATTCTCATTAATATCTGGATTGGTGTTCCGTATCAGATGCTGATCGCAACAGGTGTTCTGATGAACCTTCCTTCTGACCAGCTTGAGAGTGCAAGAGTAGACGGTGCAACAAACTTCCAGATATTCAGAAAGATTACAATGCCATATCTGCTCTTTGTAACAGGACCTGCTCTGATCACAGACTTTGTAAAAAATATTAATAACTTTAATGTTATTTATCTGCTCACACAGGATGTTTATACAACAACTAATCAGGCAATGGCAAGCTCACAGGCAAAAGAAGTTGACCTTCTGGTTACCTGGCTGTTCCGTCTGACTCAGGATTACTACAACTATAAGATGGCATCAGCAATCGGTATTATCGTGTTTATTATCTGTGCAGTATTCACCCTGGTTGCATTTAACAGGATGATCAAGGGAGATAAGGAGGGAACATATCAATAATGAAAAAGATGAAAGACAGTCGTACTTCTTCTATAGTATTACATAATTTATTGATCGCAGTGCTGGCATTTATCTGGCTGATCCCGATCATCTGGCTGTTATGTACTTCCTTCAGTGCATATTCAGGAATGAATACCAGTACATTTTTTCCGAAGGAATGGAGCATCAGCAATTACATGAAGCTGTTTCATTCAGATTCTGTATCTCAGTTTCCGCAGTGGTTTCTGAATACATTTATCATTGCATGCTTTACATGTGTGATTTCCACTATGTTCGTACTGATGGTTGCATATGCAACATCTGTTATGAGATTCAAGATGAGAAAACCGCTGATGAACATGGCAGTTATCCTGAATCTGTTTCCTGGTATGCTGGCAATGATTGCAGTTTACTTCACACTGAAATCTTTTAATCTGACAAACAGACTATGCCGGTTTGATCATGGTTTACTCTGCTTCTTCAGGTCTTGGTTATTTGATTGCGAAAGGATTCTTTGATACAGTTCCGAGAGCACTCTGCGAGGCTGCCAGAATTGATGGATGCAGTGAGGCAAGAATCTTCTTCCAGATGGTTCTGCCCATGAGCCGCCCGATTGTTGTTTATACAGTTATCAGCAGTTTCCTGGTGCCATGGATGGATTTCGTATATGCAAAGATGATCCTGAATGCCGGTATTTCTTCCAAATATACAGTTGCCATTGGTCTGTACAAGATGCTGGATAAGAGCCTTATCAATTCTTATTTTACTCAGTTCTGCGCAGGTGGTGTACTGGTATCCATACCGATTTCTATTCTGTTTATGATCATGCAGAAATTCTATGTGGAAGGAATTACAGGCGGTGCTGTAAAAGGTTGATATTATGAATATGACAACGGGAAGAAGAGGAATCGTCTGGAAAACTCCGGATATCACAGCTGATGGGCTGAAGATGTTTGCATGTATTACTATGCTGATCCAGACAGTTGGAATTGCCATTATTGAAAAAGGCCTGATCCATTTAGACCAGTATACTCAGGAGAGTCTGAACCAGGCGATGTCTCAGGATTCCCGTTTGATGACACTTGCGGGAGTCGGATCCATTATGCAGCTTATAGGCGGGATGGCGATTCCCGTATTTGCGTTTCTGCTGGTAGAGGGATTTCGTAATACATCGGATTATAAGAAGTATCTGATCATGATGGCTGTTACTGCACTGGTCAGTGAGATTCCATATGATCTGTCAATCTGCGGAAAAGTATGGGACTTTTCCAGTCAGAACGCAATGATCACGATGTGTATCTGCCTGATTATGCTGAAATGCTTAGATCTGTTTAAAGAAACTTCCGGATTTACAGGTGGTATGTTAAAGGTACTGATCCTGATCGCAGCTATTGTCTGGGTGAGCATTTTCCGGGCAGAGTATGGACTTTGTATTGTTCTGCTTGTGTTTGTGTTCTATGTGTTTGAGACAAGAAATGTGCTGAAAACAGTGCTGGGCTGTATTATCAGTCTGATGTATGTGACCGGACCGATTGCGTTCTATGGAATCTGGTGCTGCACTGGAGAGAGAAAGGATCACATCAATAAATATGTCTATTATGCTTTTTATCCTTTGCATTTGCTGGTGCTTGGAGTAATTGCAAACTATATCCTGTAAGAAGAATGAAATCAAATCCCGTCTGCTTTGACTGAGAAAAGTAATAAGCAGCGAGAATAGTGTGTTTTGAAATTGGATAGAGTATTAAATATGATAGTGAAAAAGAAAACGACTGAGAATAGAGAATTAAGAGGAGAACAAGTATGGACTTTAGAACGGATAAGCTGCTCCATGGAGGTGATTACAACCCGGAACAGTGGTTAAAGAGACCGGATATTCTGGAAAAAGATATTGATATGCTGGAGGAGTCTGGCTGTAATGTAGTAAGCCTTGGGATTTTTTCCTGGTCCACACTGGAGCCGGAAGAAGGTGTATTTCATTTTGGATGGCTGCAGGAGATCATTGATAAACTTTATAAAAGAGGTATTTCTACAATCCTGGCTACACCGTCAGGTGCAAGACCCAAATGGATGGCAGACAAGTATCCGGAGGTACTTCGTGTAGATGAAACACGTCACAGAGCGTTATTTGGATTCAGACATAATCATTGTTATACTTCTCCTGTTTACAGAGAGAAGGTACATATTATTAATAAAAAGCTGGCACAGGAGGTTGCCACACATCCGGGTGTGATCCTGTGGCATATTTCCAATGAGTATGGAGGAGAATGTCATTGTCCGCTATGCCAGAAAGCATTTCGTAACTGGCTGAAAGAGAAATATCAGACTATTGAAAATCTGAATGATAAGTGGTGCACCACTTTCTGGAGTCATACTTATAACAGCTTTGACCAGATTGAGAGTCCGTCTAAGATTGGTGAGACACAGCTTCATGCACTGAATCTGGACTGGAAACGATTTGTTACTCATCAGACAGCGGATTTCATTCATCATGAGATTGCAGCATTGAGAGAGGGAGGAAGCACACTTCCGACTACTGCTAATCTGATGCATTATTTTGGTGGTTTAGATTATTTTAAGATTGCAAAAGAGATTGATGTGGTTTCCTGGGATACTTATCCGACATGGCATAAAGAAGCAGTGATCGATACAGCTTATGACAATGGTATGTGCCATGATCTGATGCGTTCTCTGAAAGGAAAGCCGTTCTTCCAGATGGAATCCTGCCCGACTTCTACAAACTGGCAGAGTGTGAGCAAATTAAAGAAACCGGGAATGCTTTTTGCACAGTCCATGCAGGCAATTGCACATGGCGGAGAAGGTGCTCTCTATTTCCAGATTCGCCAGAGCAGAGGTGCTTCTGAGAAGTTCCACGGAGCAGTGATCGATCATTACGGTGGAAATGATACAAGAGTGTTTAAAGAAGTTTCCAGGGTTGGAGAAGTTCTGAAAGAGTTAAAAGAACTGGCAGGAACAACTGTGAACAGCTCGGTTGCCATGCTTTATGACTGGGACAGCCAGTGGGCAATGGAGGACAGCCAGGGACCCAGAAATAAAGGGCTTCATTATCTGGAAGCAATGCTGAAATTCTACAGAGGTTTCCGTAAGCAGGGCGTCAATGTGGATGTGATCGATATGACCTGTGAACTGGATAAATATAAAGTACTGGCTCTTCCAATGGTTTATATGTTCAAGGAAGGTTTTGCCAAAAAGATTCGTGCGTTCGTGGAAAACGGCGGTACATTGATCACAAGTTACTGGTCCGGAATTGCAGATGATACAGACAGGTGTTATCTGGAAGGAACACCACATGGACTGATGGATGTACTGGGAATCAGAAGCACAGAAATTGACGGCCTTTATGACTGGGAAGAAAATTCTTTTGTTCCTGTGGCTGGCAATGAACTTGGACTGGATAAGACTTATACATGTAAATATCTGTGCGACCTTGTGGAGCTTCGCGGAGCACGTACTTTAATGACCTACGGAAGTGATTTCTATGAAGGCTATTCCTGCCTGACAGTGAATGAATACGGCAAAGGTAAGGCATGGTATGTGGCAGCAGATGCTGATAAAGAATTCTATGGAGACTTCCTTGAAAAAGTGCTCAAAGACAGCGGCGTTTCCTGCGGAATCAAAGAAGAAATCCCGGATGCACTGGAGATCACAGTGAGAGAGAATGAAAATGAGAAATATTATATTTATCAGAATTTCGGAACAGAAGCTGTAAGCATTCCCGTACCGGAAGGCGAGATCAGTTGGATTTATGGCAATGGCAGCGATAAACTTAAAGTTTATGGTCTTGCAGTTGCGAAGGTTATCGTGTAAAATAAATAACGATGGATGAGGAAATCCCTTCACTTTAAGCAGAGATTGATACTGCCTGGTGAAGGGGTTCTTTTTTACTCAGGTTTAACCGGGAAAATGATACAAAAAGTTTTTAATTGTATCAGGAAAGGTATAGAAATATGATTTCAAAAACTCAGATCAGATATATGGCAAATTCTTCATCATACAGTAAAGGTGCAGAACTTTATGCAACAGGAAAAGTTTTGGATATGGATGTAAAAAATATGGGTGCGTCTGATGAAATTGTTGCATCTGTAAAAGGCAGTGGAAGAAATATCTATGAAGTAGATGTATCAATCGATACAGAGAATGATGAAGTTGATACCTGCTATTGTGAATGTCGGGCATATGCAGAATATGGTGGACTTTGTAAACATTGTGTAGCGGTTCTTCTGCAATATAATGATTATGAAAATGATATGGATAGTTATGATTACGGACAATCTGTAGAAAAAATTGTAAAAGGTGGTCTGACCCATACGATCAGAAAAGGAGTGCAGATGCATACCACGCCGGAATTGGCTTCATTATTGCAGAAGCAGGCGGTTGCGAAGTCACTTCCTTTGATTCAGGGAAGCACTTATGGAAAAGTAAAGCTGGAACCATATTTTGATTTTGACGGAAGATCATTTACGGTAGAGTTTAAAATAGGAATCAATAAAATGTACGTACTGAAGGATGCATTTTCCTTTGATAATCATATAGCAAATCAGGACGATTATAAATACGGGAAAAATCTTCAGTTTGTTCATACAATAGAATCCTTTGCCGAGGAATCCAGACCGCTTGTGAAATTTATCTGTAAATGGGCAGACAACAACAGGCAATTTCACAGATCCTCTTCCTATTATGGATACTATATGGGAACTCTGGAAAAGGTAAGGCATCTGGAGCTGTCAGGAAATGAACTGGCAGAATTTTTGCTTTTGATGGAAGGAAAGACATTGCAGGGAGAATCTATAGGAACCAGAAACACAACCTGGGAAATAACCAGAGAACATCTTCCAAGAAAAATGACCATAACAGGTGCAAAGCAGGGAATTGAACTGAAGGTAAGCAAATTTACGTGTGCAGCAAATACGGAACGGTATAAAATTTGCTTTTATGATAAAAAGATTTATATTGAGAATTTAGAAGAGCTTTTACCTGTTAAGGATTTTCTGGACAGTTTGTCTTTGATCTCCGGTGAGAAAGCGTTTATAGAAAATAAAGATGTACCGGCATTCTGTCAGGAACTTTTACCGGTGATCCAGAAGTTTTTTAAATGCAAAATGGTTGAATTTCATCCGGAAAATTATGGAATGGTTGAACCGGAGTTTCGGTTTTATCTGGATGCGCCGCAGGAAAATATGGTTACATGTAAGGCGACTGTTAAGTATGGAGACAGGGAATTTTCTTTATATACAACGGACGATATTGCAGCAAGGGATATGAATAGAGAAACAGTTGTCAGAAATGTGATCCATAAATATTCGAATGCTTTTAATCCATTTGAACAGTGTGCGGTAATTGCGGATGATGAAGAGATGGAATATGAATTTCTGACAGAAGGAATTCAGGCACTGCAGGCAGTGGGAGAAGTATTTATTTCTGATGCGCTGAGACGGATTGAAGTCCGGAATTCGCCAAAGGTTACAGTAGGTGTTTCCCTGAGTGGAAATCTGCTGGAGCTGAGTATGACAGCAGGAGATATTTCAAAGGAAGAACTGATTGACATTCTTTCCAGATATAATAAGAAGAAAAAGTTCTATCGTCTGAAAAACGGAGCTTTTGTAAATGCAGCAGACTCGGGTCTGGATACAGTGGAAGAACTCAGGGCAGGGCTTCAGCTGACGGATAAGCAGATGAAGCAGGATAAGATTGAAGTACAGAAGTACCGTGCGTTGTATTTGGATGCACAGTTGAAAGAGAATCCGGTTGTTTCGGCAGTAAAGGATAAATCTTTTAAGTCGCTGGTAAGAAATATGAAGACCATTGAGGATAATGATTTTGAGGTGCCGGAGAGCCTGGATAAAGTTCTGCGGGAGTATCAGAAACGGGGATTTCTGTGGATTAAGACATTGAATTATAATGGATTCGGCGGAATACTTGCAGATGATATGGGACTTGGAAAACGTTGCAGGTGATTGCATTTCTACTGTCAGAATTTCTGGAAAGAAGGAATACTGTTGTTGAAAATATAGCAGTAAAAGAAACTGCAATGTTAAATATGCAGAGTGAAATTGAGATAGTGGAACAGGCGTGCAAGGCAGCAGAGGCGCAGAAAGCTGATGGAAAGAAGGCAGATGGACAAACTGGAAAGCTGCAAAGAAACACATTAATTATAGCCCCTGCATCATTGGTGTATAACTGGAGCAGTGAAATTCAACGTTTTGCACCGGAGCTTACAGCAAAGATGGTGACCGGGACTGCAGCAGAGAGAAGACAGATCCTGGCAGAAGCAGATTCTGAGGATATTCTTCTGACTTCCTATGATTTGCTGAAAAGGGATATCAGCGAATATGAAGGATATAAGTTCAGATGTGAGATTATTGATGAAGCTCAGTATATCAAGAATGCAAATACTCAGGCTGCGAAAGCAGTAAAAGAGGTTCAGGCAGACTTCAGGCTGGCTCTTACAGGAACTCCGGTGGAAAACCGCCTGAGTGAATTGTGGAGTATATTTGATTATCTGATGCCCGGTTTCCTTTACAGTTATAAGAAGTTCAGGGAAGAAGTTGAAATTCCGGCAGTTCAGAATTCAGATGAAGATGCAATGAAACGTCTGCAGAAAATGATCCGGCCGTTTGTACTCCGAAGATTGAAGAAGGAAGTGCTTACAGATCTGCCGGATAAGCTGGAAGAGAATATGTTTGTACAGCTAACAGGAGAGCAGCAGAAGCTTTATGATGCACATGTGAAACGGATGATGCTGATGCTGGATAAGCAGTCCGAAGAAGAATTTAAGACCTCAAAGATTACAATTCTGGCAGAGCTGACAAAATTGCGCCAGATCTGTTGTGATCCGTCTCTTATTTTTGCAGATTATAAAGCTGATTCTGCAAAAGTGGATATGTGCCTGAATATGATCAGTAATGCAGTGGAGAGCGGACATAAGATTCTGTTGTTTTCGCAGTTTACGACAATGCTTGACCATCTTGCGAAGCGCCTTGAAGAGGAGAAGATCAGTTACTATATGCTGACTGGTTCTACAAGTAAGGAGAAGCGTGCACAGATGGTAGAGAACTTTAACACAGATGACACACAGGTATTCTGTATTTCTCTGAAGGCAGGAGGAACCGGTCTGAATCTGACGGCAGCAGATATTGTAATCCATTTTGACCCATGGTGGAATCTGGCAGTGCAGAATCAGGCAACGGACAGAGCACACAGAATTGGTCAGAAGAATGTAGTGAATGTATACAAGCTGATTGTGAAGGATACGATTGAAGAAAATATTTTGAAACTGCAGGAAAAGAAACGTGAATTGGCAGATCAGATCCTGGAGGGCGAAGGGCTTAACGGAGGCAGCTTCACAAAAGAGGAACTGATGGAATTACTTTCCGGGAAATAACCGCTTGATTGCAGTTAAATGGCATTTTTTGTAAATACAGAAATGTATATTCTCCCTGTTTTTCCACATAATAACCATACAACACATGATATGGAAACTGAAGGGTACAAAGACAGTAAACTTCGATAAAAGGAAAAACAGGAGGAAGAAAAGTGCATGAAAGCGACAGGAATTGTTCGGCGCATAGATGATCTGGGGCGTGTGGTCATTCCTAAGGAGATCAGAAAAACGCTGCGGATAAAAGAGGGGACACCACTGGAGATTTTTACTGACCGGGAGGGGGAGATTATTCTGAAAAAGTATTCCCCTATCGGAGAACTGAATGTTTTTGCAAAGGAATATGCAGAGGCGCTGGCGCAGTCAAGCGGGATGGTAGCGTGTATCACAGATCACGATCAGGTGGTGGCTGCTGCGGGACAGGGAAGCAGGGAATATGTGGGAAAACCTATCAGCAAAGCTCTGGAAGATGCAATTACGGAGAGAAGCTCTGTGTTTGCCAACGGAAATGACAGAAGCAGGATACCTGTGACTCAGGAACAGAGAGAACCTTTGTATTCCCAGATCATGCAGCCTATTATCAGTGCAGGAGATACAGTAGGATCTGTGCTTTTACTGGGAAAGAATGAAAGGGATGTGATGGGTGAATCAGAGAAGATGCTCATCAGAACGGCAAGCGGATTTCTGGGAAGACAGATGGAACAGTAAAATTAATAGAATCTTCAGCAGCTTATAGTGGCGGCTGAGGATTCTTTTTTGTATAATAAGAAGCAGTTATGATTTTCTGGAATTGTTATAGTAATAAAATTGTTATGGCAATGAGAGGTGGAAAGGAGACATATTATATGGCTGCAATATATCTGGCACCGTTTTATCTGTTGGTGTGTGTATATATCCTGCTTCGCAGCCTGCACTGGTTTCAGGTATTGCATACGGTTTTTCGGAATGTGTGGGTGTGCAGGGGGATTGGACTTGTATATTTATTTGTAGTGTTTAGTATACTGATCGCATTTATGGCACCTGCATCAGGATTCAGGAGATTTATGAAGCTTCTGAGTAATTACTGGCTCGGTGTTTTGATGTATACACTTATGACTCTGGGAATCGCGGATGGATTGAGACTGTTACTGAAATATCCTCTTAGAAATTTTGCCTTTCCGGGGCGAGAATTGCTTTTCAGCAATATGGGAACTGCTGTTGTGGGAGCTGTCTGTGCGGTGATCATTTCAACAGTCAGTATTTACGGAGTGCTCAGTGCCGGAAATATACATACAACGAAGTACAATATTTCTGTTGATAAAAAGGCAGGAAATATGAAGGAATTAAATGTGGTTCTGATCGCAGATCTTCATCTGGGATATAATATTGGATGCAAGCAGATGGAGCAGATGACAGAGAAGATCAATGAGCAGAATCCGGATCTGGTGGTAGTGGCAGGAGATATTTTTGACAATGAATATGAGGCACTGGATGATCCGGAAAAACTGGCGGAGATATTGAGAGGGATTCGGTCGAAGTATGGCGTGTATGCATGTTACGGAAACCACGATATCCAGGAAAAGATTCTGGCGGGATTTACCTTTGGCAGTAAGGAAAAGAAAGAGAGTACCCCGGAGATGGATGAGTTTCTGGAGAAAGCGGGGATTACGCTTCTGAGAGATGAATATGTGCTCATCGATGATTCCTTTTATCTGTATGGCAGACCGGATTATGAGCGTCCCGGACGGGGGATTGATAAACGAAAGACTCCGCAGGAAATCACAGAGGGTATGGATGTGTCACTGCCAGTGTTGGTTATCGATCATGAGCCGAGAGAACTTCAGGAACTGGCGGATACAGGTGTGGACGTAGATCTCTGCGGACATACCCATGACGGACAGGTATTTCCGGGAAATATTGTGATCAGATTCTTCTGGGAAAATCCCTGTGGTTATCTGAAGAAAGGAAATATGCATAATATCGTTACATCCGGTGTAGGGCTTTTTGGACCAAATATGAGAGTTGGGACTAAAAGCGAAATCTGTGATGTCAGCATATGTTTTAACTGAATCAAAAAGTAAGTCCCCGGCTTCAACTGCCTGTTGATTTTTGCGGTTGGAGCGGGGACTTGTCTGTTTTGTTACTCTTAATCTGAGTTTATGCTCAGTCGAGAGCTTTCTCACTTATTTCTTCCAGAAGGTCTTTTTTCAGATCCCAGAGTTTCTGAGAAAGGTCTACATATACTTTCTGAGGATTTACGAAACGTCTGGATTCATCCCAGAGAGTATTCTGCTCTTTCTGGCAGTATTCGCGAAGCTCCATAACAGATGGAGATTCATAGACCCGTTTACCTTCTCTGATGACAGGAACGAGAAGTTCGCGTACTTCATAGGTTCCGCCGAGAACTTTTGTCTTTTTCCAGGTATCGATTGGATCAAAGAGAACCATGTTCTGGTCTGCATCAAGCTTTTCATCAGCAAGGCAGATAAGATCTGCCTGATTTTTCCGGTTTTCTTATTATAGAGACGATATACGGTTTTATTTCCAGGGTTGGTTACTTTCTCTGTGTTTTCGGAAAGCTTGATCTTAGGTGTAAATTCGGTACTGTCTGCATCTTTGACAGCAGCAAGTTTGTATACACCGCCGAATGCAGGATTATCGTTGGCGGTGATCAGTCGTGTTCCGACACCCCAGGAATTAATCTTGGCATCCTGAGCTTCAGGCTCTCAATGAGATATTCGTCCAGATCGCTGGAAGCGGAAATAACTGCATCGTCAAATCCGGCAGCAGCAAGCATCTTATATGCTTCTTTGGAAAGGTAGGCAAGATCACCACTGTCGATACGGATACCGTATTTGGTAAGCGGAATACCTTCTTCGCGCATTTCCTCAAATACACGGATTGCATTTGGAACACCGGATTTCAGGACATCATAGGTATCTACCAGTAAGGTGCAGGCATTCGGATAAAGTTTGGCATAGGTTTTGAATGCGGTATATTCATCCGGGAAGCTCATGATCCAGCTGTGTGCGTGAGTTCCAAGGACCGGTACGTCGAACATTTTTGCCTGTGAGAACACAGGAAGTACCGGCACATCCACCGATGATTGCGGCACGTGCGCCAAAGATACCTGCATCCGGTCCCTGGGCGCGACGCAGACCAAATTCCATGATCGCATCACCCTTTGCAGCATAGCAAACGCGGGCTGCTTTGGTAGCAATGAGGCTCTGGTGATTGATGATATTCAGGATTGCTGTCTCTACAAGCTGAGCTTCCATGATAGGTGCTACGACTTTGACAAGCGGTTCTCTTGGGAAGACAACTGTTCCCTCAGGAATTGCATAGATATCACCTGTGAAACGGAAGTTGCTTAAATATTCAAGGAAGTCCTCTTCAAAAGTATTCAGACTTCTGAGATATTCGATATCTTCATCTGTGAATTTAAGATTCTCAATATATTCAATCATCTGTTCCAGTCCGGCAGTGATGGCAAATGCACCTCCGCATGGATTGGTACGGTAAAACATATCGAAGATAACAGTCTGGTTTGTTGGGTTCTTAAAATAGCCCTGCATCATAGTAAGTTCATAAAGGTCTGTGAGCAGAGTAAGATTATTAGCTCTCATATATAGCTCTCCTTTTGGGTTCATAATAATATCTCGGGTGTAACTGTTTATCGCAATTTACAGATATCAGGCCAGGGCTGAATAGCTTTTGACCTCAGTATCATAATATATAGTCTGGAGAAATTATTATTAAGATTTCCTGCTGCTTTGATCTCTATAGCAAGTTTCTAGTGTGCCGACAAGTTGATTCTTGAAACAATCTTGCGTCAACCTGTCGGCACACCAGTTACGAGAATTGTTATATTTAAGAAAGAGTATATCAGAAGCAGCAATAAGTTTTTATTGATTATAGCATAATTTTTCCCAGAGTACATAAAAAAACTCCGGGAAATAGGCGGTATTTTCATGTTTTTGAAGAAAA
>ENA-OQMZ01000201-OQMZ01000201.1-human-gut-metagenome-genome-assembly--contig:-NODE-201-length-25999-cov-2.489023_pt1 | contig 25999 bp, 39 predicted proteins | sample MGYA00242621_ERZ504862 | MGnify/ENA primary metagenome ERZ504862 (study PRJEB26092, sample SAMD00036393) | human gut metagenome | host: Homo sapiens | study: EMG produced TPA metagenomics assembly of...
AACCAGCAGTGTGATGACGGCGACGACGCCGAGTACGCACCATTCAAACCATGGCTTGCCTCATGTGCTTCGGATACATAGGGATGGTTGTGCATGTTGCGATTCCTTCTGTCGAACGGTTACGTGACACAATAGCAGGCGAATAGCAAAGGTGGGATTCCGCTTGGACCCGTTGACGGGTCAGGCGGAATCCCACCTTTGTGCGTTTTGGCTGAGCTGCTCCCCTCAGAGAGTCCCGATCAGTGAAGAAGTGGCGGGTGCCGGTGAGGTACATGGTCACGCCGGCCTTCTTGGCCGCTTCGATGACCTCCTCATCGCGGATGGAGCCGCCAGGCTGCACGATGGCCTTGACGCCCGCGTCGATAAGCACCTGGCACCATCGGCGAACGGGAAGAACGCATCGGATGCCGCGACCGCACCGGTGGCGCGATCGGCACCATCGGCCAGCGTGTTGGCGCGCTCGACGGCCAAATGGCAGGAGTCCACGCGGTTGACTTGGCCCATGCCGATGCCAACCGTGGCCTGGTCGTGGGCCAGCAGGATGGCGTTGGACTTCACGCAGCGGATTGCACGCCATGCGAACACGAGGTCCTTCAGCGTGTCGGCGTCGGCGGCCTCGCCGGCCACGAGCTTCCAGCGTCCGGATCGTCGCCGACGGCGTTGATCAGATCAGTGTCCTGCACAAGCAGGCCGCCATCGATCTGGCGGATGGCTCGTGGCCCTTCGGCGGCTCGGCCACCTCGAGGATGCGCAGGTTCTTCTTCTTGGTCTGCAGCAGTTCGAGCGCGGCCGGCTCATAGTCGGGGGCGACGATGACTTCGGTGAAAATCGGGCGCACGCTTTCGGCCATCTCAAGGGTGACCTTGGAGTTGCAGGCGATCACACCGCCGTAGGCGCTCATCGGGTCGCAGGCGTGAGCTTCTTGTGGGCCTCGGCCGCGGTCGCGCCGATGGCCAGACCGCACGGATTGTTGTGCTTGACTACGGCCACGGCAATGGCGGGAGCCATATCCCATACGGTGCGCCAGGCGGCGTCCGCGTCCACGTAGTTGTTGTAGCTCATCGGCTTGCCGCCGAGCTGCTCGGCGTGGGCGAAACCGGTCTGGTTGAGCGGGTCGATGTAGAGGGCGGCCTGCTGGTGGGAGTTCTCGCCGTAGCGCAGGGTGTGCGCACGATCCCAGGTGCGGGTGAACTGGGCCGGGAACTTGGCGGAATCGACTTCAGTGCCTGATCGTCCTTGTCCACCTCGACGGCGTCCAGAGAGGCCGGCTTGGGCCAGTGCTTGGCGGTCCACTCGTTGATGGTGGCGTCATAGGCGGCGGTGTGCGCGAAGGCCTTGGCGGCAAGCCACTTGCGCTCGTCCAAGGAGAAGCCGGTGCCGTCGGCCACGCGGGAGGCGACCAGTGCATAATCGGCCGGGTCGGTGACGATGGCCACGGTGGCGTGGTTCTTGGCCGCGCCGCGCACCATGGAGGGGCCGCCGATGTCGATCTTCTCGATGGTATCGGCCTCGTTGGCGCCGGAGCGCACGGTGTCGGCGAACGGGTACAGGTTGACGACCACCAGTCGAACGGCTTGATGCCGAACTCCTCGAGCTGCTTGGCATGCTCGGGGTTGGTCATATCAGCAGAATGCCGGCGTGAATGTACGGGTGCAGCGTCTTGACGCGGCCGTCGAGGCATTCGGGGAATCCGGTGACATCGGACACCTCGGTTACCTTGACGCCCAGTTCGGCAAGCTTCTTGGCGGTCGAACCAGTGGAAACAACTTCGGTGCCGGCCTTCACGAACGCTTCCGCGAGTACTTCGATGCCTTCCTTATGAAAGACCGAGACCAGTGCTCGACGTATCGGTCGGTTCGTGTTTGTCATCCTGTTCCTCCTTGGATTCTTGTGGTTGTGACGCTAGGAACCGCGCCTGATGAACGGTGGCGGTCTTCGAGGTCGTGGCGGTGGTGCGGGAATCCTTGATTCTCTCAACCAACCAGACTATCGGAAAAACGAGCGCTATGCCAATCAGCGCGAGCAGCCATGCCGCGGTAAGTCCCAGTGCGGTCGAATGACCGACGACTCTGGTGGAGGCCATGACGTCGACGCCTATGTGAGCAAGACGATGATCGCCAAGCGATCCATTGGACAGAGCGAACAGCAATGTGGATGCCAGTGAGATCAGCATCGCGCTCAGGCAGAATGCCCCGGCGGAGTAGATCAGCGAAACCAGTACCGGGCCGCGGGTGGACGTATTCCGTACATTCAACGGTCTGCAGGCGAATCCTTGCGGTAGGAATACAGCCAGCAGGCCCACGAGCGCAGCGATGGCGAGAGGCGCGTTCAAGCAACGGTACGCCATAGTTCACTGCTGACCGGTTCGGGCAGAATACCGAATACCGGAATTGCAGGAAGCTCTTTGGATTGGCCGAGCCATAATGTGAAACTGGCCAAATCACCGATGGCGAATCCGCCGCCGAAGAGCCAGGAAACAGCCCAGAGCATGACGTTGGGTAGCCAGATCAGCATGGCGACGGTGGTGAGAATTCGTGAACCGGTTTCCATCCCGGACAATTCGAACAACGATACGACAGCGGCATGGTTGCGTACCGACCATACGATGACGGTAATCAATCCAATTGCCAGATATATGCTCAGTATCGCGACGGCCAAGGCGACGCCGATTTTCAGGCAGTGGCGTATGTCCGCCGGCACCTGCTTGCGAGTCCAGTCCCTGAATGCTCGCATTTTGGCTGATTCCGGTACGGCTGCGCATAGGAAACCGATCGAGAATACGATGGCTGCTTTCAGCAACACCAGCCACTGGTCATCGACAAGACCTAGGTGCACGGATTGCCGGAATGCCTCGTTCAACCCGAGCCAAACAATCAATCCGGCAACATACGCATGCGGCCCGTATGCTTTGATTCGCATGATGAGTGCATTGATCAGCCATATCAGCAGTATGGTCAACAGCAATGGCGTAATGGTGAGGGTGAACGAATCGGTTCTAAAGCCCGATCCCTCACTCAGAAGCACAACGGCCTGTGTCAGCGAGGTTGTGCCGACGGTGAGATTGTCGCCGCCCTCTTCCATAGAGACGACCAATAACATCAGCGCTGTATAGCAGCCTAATGCAACGGCATAGATGGCCATGGATGCGAGGGCGACTATGGCTCCCCGCACCCATTGGCGAATCACGGCTTTCATCACGATTGGTTGGAACCGATCAGTCGATGTTGGCTTGGCGAGTACGTCACGCATGATTTCGGCGGCCTGGCCCGGGGTCTTGCCCACGGGGATGCCCGCCGCCTCGAGCGCGTTCTTCTTGTCCTGGGCGGTGCCCTTGCCTCCGGAGACGATGGCGCCGGCGTGCCCATCTGCTTGCCTTCGGGGGCGGTGAAACCGGCGATGTAGGCGACAACCGGCTTGGTCATGTGCTCCTTGGCCCATGCGGCGGCGTCCTGTTCGGCGAAGCCGCCGATTTCGCCGATCATCATGACAGCCTTGGTGTCGGGGTCGGCTTCGAATGCCTGCAGGGCTTCCAGCAGCGTCGTGCCGACGATCGGGTCGCCGCCGGCGCCGAGACATGCGGTGAAGCCGATATCGGACAATTCGCCCATGAGCTGGTAGGTGAGGGTGCCGGATTTGGAGACCAGTCCGAGCGGGCCGCGGCCGACGATGCCGTCGGGGATGATGCCCAGATTGACGCCGGGGTTGCCGAGCGTGATGAGACCAGGGCAGTTCGGTCCGATGATGCGCACGCCTTTCTTGAGCGCCAGTTCGACGAAGTATGCGGAATCGGCCACCGGAATGCCTTCAGTGATGACCACGATGAGTTCGATGCCGGCTTCGACGGCTTCGACCACGGCGGACTTGGCGAACTTCGGCGGCACGAACACCACGCTGGCCTTGGCGCCGGTGGCTTCACGTGCTTCGCCGCAGGTGGCGAACACGGGGATGTCCGCGTCGGCACCGTTCTTGGCACCGGGGAAGGTGACGGATGTGCCGGCCTTGCGCGGGTTCACGCCGCCGACGATATTGGTGCCGGCCTTGAGCATGCGAGCCGTATGGGTCATGCCCTGATGGCCGGTCATGCCCTGGACGATAACGGGAGCGCCGTCTTCGATGAACAGCATCAGCGAACCTCCTTGGACTGGGTCGCCTCACCGGCGAGCTGCGCGGCCTTGGCTGCCGCGCCTTCCATGGTTTCGGACACATGGATATTCGGGTTATTGGCGGAGGCGAGGATATGCAGACCCTCGGCGGCGGCGTTGCCATCGAAGCGCACAACGATCGGCTTGGAACCGCCGAGCTTGGCGACCGCTTCGAGGATGCCGTTGGCGACTTCCACGCAGGAGGTGATGCCGCCATAGACATTGATGAACACGGATTCGACCTGAGGGTCGGACAGTACGATCTCCAGGCTTTCGGCCATGACGGCTGCGGAGGCGCCGCCGCCGATGTCCAGGAAGTTGGCGGGCTTGATGTTGGTGCCCTGTTCCTCGCCAGCGCCGGAGACGGCATCCAGGGAACTCATGACGAGTCCTGCACCGTTGCCGATCACACCGACCTCGCCGTGCAGGTGCACGTAGTGCAGGCCGTGTTCGCGGGCGCGCTGTTCGAAGGGGTCGGGAACGATGGGATCCACGAAACGCGCCCAGCCGTCATGGCGGAAGGAGGCGTTGTCATCCAAGGAGATCTTGGCGTCCAAGGCGCTCAGCTGCTTGGTGGATTCGTCATCCGGGTCGCGATCTTGGCGAGCGGATTGATTTCCACGAGCGTGGCGTCGTTGTCTTTGAAGCAGCGCCACATCTTGAGCAGAATCTGTGCGGCCTGATCGACGTCCGCGTGGTAGAAGCCGATGCTCTGTGCCATTTCGGTGGCAGCGGCCAGGTCGAAGTCACCGAGCGCATCGATGTGCAGGCGCTTGACGGCCTCCGGATGTTCCTTGGCGATTTCCTCGACTTCGGTGCCGCCGTTAGCGGTGGCCAGCACGTCGAAGTCGCGCGAGGTGCGGTCCACGGAGATGGACACGTAGTATTCGTGCAGGATGTTCTTGCTTCGGCTACAAGCACGCCGGAAACCTTGTGCCCGTGGATGGTCATCGGCAGGATGGACTCGGATTCAAGAATCGCCTCGTCGCGGTTATGGGCGATCTTGACGCCGCCGGCCTGACCACGATGACCGATCTTGACCTGCGCCTTGATTACGCAGGGATAGCCGATTTTGTCCGCCGCTTCAGCGACTTCATGGGAGTTCTGGGCAAAGATGGCGTCCGGGGTGGGAATGTCCTGTTCCTCGAGCAGCTGACGCGCCTGGTATTCGTAAAGATCCATCGATCCTTCCCTGACTATGTAATTGGTCCGCATGTAACTGTACACAGTACATGCCGGACCTTGAAAACTGACTGTACGTTGGGTGAGACGAAATCTCAGCCGGCATCGCGATCAGCGAGCTGCTGGGCTTGCCGTCGAGCTTATCCAGACCGTCGAGGCCATCGAGCCGCATCACGAAACTGAAGCCCACCACGGTGCCACCGGCCTTTTCGATAAGGTCGGTGGCGGCTTTGGCGGTGCCGCCCGTGGCGATGAGTCATCGACGATGAGCACTCGCTTCCCTGCCTGTACGGCGTCGGTTTCGATTTCGACACTGGCCGTGCCGTATTCGAGGTCATAGGATTCACCGATGGTTTCAGGCGGCAACTTGCCGGCCTTACGCACGGCGATGAAACCCTTGCCCAAATGGGCGGCCATGGCCGGGCCGAACAGGAACCGCGCGATTCGAGACCGGCAATGGAGTCGAATTCGCTCGGGGACACCGGCAGGGCCTCTTCAAGTGCTTTGAGCAGAATCTTCAAGCCCTTGGGGTCGGCGAGCACTGGCATGAAATCACGGAAGATGATGCCTTCCTTGGGAAACCCCGGTACGGAACGCACCAAGACACCAGATATTCGGCGTCCTGTTGCCCTACCTTGCTCAATGCGTCGATGGTGATGTCCGACTGTGCCATAGTGCTCGCCCCTTTTATGCCTTTGCGATGCGATACGCGGATGGTGCTACCGAATCGAACAGCTTACTTCGTCTTGGTTTCGTTGTCGTCACCGGTCTCGTCAGCGGTGTCTTCCTCGGACACGACGGACGCCTCGATCGGAACCTGACCAGCCTCATCGTTAGCCGGAGCCTCGGTGTCTTCGTCGGGCAGCGGGTTGCCGTTCTCGTCGACCTCATCATCGGACACATAGGCCGGGCGGGTGTACTCACGGGCGATGGCGTTGAAGCCGAAACGCAGCTTGGAGCCTTCGGAGTCGATGACGATCTCCTCATACTGCTCGTCGACTTCGACGACCTTGCCGATCACCTGGCCGATGGTGATGACCTCGGTGCCGGGCTGCAGGTTGCGACGGAAGTCCTGCTTCTCCTGCTGTTGCTGCTTGGCCTTCTTGGACTGCCACCACATCATGCCGCCGAACACGACGACGATCACGATGAGCATAATGTACTGTTGTTCCACGAAACAACTCCTTCAAACGAGCGACATTGACGAAACGCCGCCAAGTGTGCAAACAGGAGAAAGTCTAGAAGAGCTTGCTGACATCATCTTTGGGCGTAATTCCCAAATGCTGCCATGCCTTCTCGGTAGCCACGCGGCCTTTGGGCGTGCGAATCATAAAACCTTCGCGCACGAGATACGGCTCGCACACGGTTTCCACGGTTTCCGATTCCTCGCCCACCATGGCCGCCAGATTGTTCAGGCCCACGGGTCCACCGTTGAAGTTGCGCACGATGGCATTGAGCACGGCGATGTCCAGCCGGTCGAGGCCTTCGGAGTCGATCTGGTACAGGGCCAGCGCCTCCTTGACGTCGTCCGGCCGCACCACGATCAGGTCGTGGACGATGGCCCAGTCGCGTACACGGCGTAGCAATCGGTTGGCGATACGCGGCGTGCCGCGCGAACGCAACGCAAGCTCATGAGCGGAACCCGCATCAAGGTTTACGCCCAGTACGTTGGCCGAACGTTCGATGAGCTTTTCCAACTCCTCATGCGGATAGAAGTCGAGATGTGCGGTGAAGCCGAAGCGTGCGCGCAACGGGCTTGGCAGCATACCTTCGCGCGTGGTGGCACCGATGACGGTGAATCGCGGCAGGGTCAGCGGGATGGAGCTTGCGCCCGGGCCTTTGCCGACCATCACATCGACGCGGAAGTCCTCCATCGCGATATACAGCAGCTCTTCGGCGGCGCGCGGCAGACGATGGATCTCGTCGATGAACAGCACTTCGCCGACGTCGAGGGAGCTCAGAATCGAAGCAAGATCACCGGCATGTTGAACCGCAGGACCGGAAGTCACGCGAATCGGCACTTCAAGCTCATTGGCAACGATCATGGCCAACGTGGTTTTGCCCAAGCCAGGAGGGCCGGCAAGCAGAATATGGTCCGGTGGCACATCGCGTTTGCGGGCCGCGTCCAGGAACAGTTGCAGCTGGGCCTTGAGCCGTGGCTGTCCGATAAAGCCTTCGAGAACATGGGGGCGCAGCTCCTCGTCGCTGACCGGCTCGTTGCCGATCGGCTGGGAGGAGACCATGCGCAACGACTCTTCGTTGGCACCGGTGTTGGAGGCTCCGTAATCCGTTGTCTCGCTCATCAGCGGCCCTATCCATCAGCGCCAAAGCCAGACGTAGCACACGCGCACATCGTCGGTGGCAAGCGGCGTGGGAATATCGTTTTCGGCGCAAGCTCGGCAACGGCCTGTTGGGCGTCCTGCTGACGCCAGCCAAGTGAAATCAGTCCTTCGACAACCTGTTCCGTACCGGTATCCACCGGAGACTTGGATATTGCCGCCTGAGCGGAAGCACCCTCGATCTGACTCAAATCAATAGAGCCTTAAGCTCGAGGATGATTTTCTGTGCGCCCTTCTTGCCCAGCCCCGGAGCTTGGCCAGCGCGGTGGCGTCGTTGTCGGCGATGGCGTGGGCCAGCTGACTCGGCGTCAGTGTGGAGAGTAACGATTGGGCCACTTTAGGTCCAATGCCGGAGACCTTGATGAGTTGCAGGAAGGTTTTCTTGGCGTCCCGATCCAGGAATCCATGCAGGGTAATGGCATCCTGAGAGAGGTTCATATAGGTGAAGACGCGGGTGTCTTGCCCGGCGTGCAGACGGCTCAGGTCGGTGGCGGACATGCGCACTTCGTAGCCCACTCCCCCAACATCAATCAATGCGGTATCGGTTTCGACCGATTCAACCCGCCCGGTCAGCATGCCGATCATACAGGTACTCCTTCAGGGCTCCAGGATTCAAGACTCGAACAACTGTTCGAAAGTATACTACATGCCTCGGTCGTGGTTGATGCGGCGGCGCGTGGATTTCTGTGCGCCTCAGCCCACTGGCGTTGCGCGGCGGTCAGATGTTGTTCGCGTTCGCCGCCCTGCAATGCGCCTGCCGGGCGCAGCGCATGGCAAATGGCCAAAGCCAAGGCATCGGCGGCATCGGCGGGAGTCGGCATTTTGGTGAGGTTCAAAATACGTGTCACCATACGCTCCACCTGAATCTTCTGCGCCTGCCCGTTACCGGTGATAGCCAGCTTGGCTTCGGTAGGCGTATGCAACGCCACGGGAATATTGCGTTGCGCGGCGGCGAGCATGGCGAGGCCGGCGGCCTGTGCGGTACCGAGTACGGTGTTGCGGTTGGATTGTGCGAACACACGCTCGATAGATACCGCGTCCGGCGCGAATCGGTCCATTTTCTCGGACAGGCCGTTGTAGATGGCCAGTAGACGCAGATCCTGGGTGATATCCGGTGAGGACCGCACCACGTCCACGTGAATAAACGAAAGCCGGCGGTGCTCGCCGGCTTCGATCACGCCGACCCCGCAACGTGTGAGCCCGGGGTCGACGCCAAGGATAATCACGAGGACTACTCCTCGTCGAGCTGGGCCATCACCTCGTCGGAAGCGGTCCAGTTGGAGTAGATGTTCTGCACATCGTCGAGGTCATCGAGGTTGTCGATGAGCTTGGACACCTTGCGGGCATCGTCGAGGCTCAACTCGACCTCGTTCTTCGGCTGCATGACCTGGTCGGCGGAATCGTAGTCGAAGCCGGCTTCCTGCAGAGCCTTGCGCACGGTGAACAGGTCGGACGGACCGGTCACAACGGTGAACACTTCACCGTCATCGGTAACGTCCTCGGCACCGGCTTCGGCGGCGGTTTCGAACAGCTTGTCGAAGTCCACGCCCTCGGACGGCACCACGATCTGGCCCTTGCGCTCGAAGTTGAAGGACACGGAGCCGGAGGTGGCCAGAGAGCCGTTGCCCTTGGTCAGGGTGGAACGGACTTCGGCGGCCGCACGGTTGCGGTTGTCGGTCAGGCATTCGATGATGAGGCCAACGCCGGCAGGAGCGTAGCCTCGTAGACGATGTCTTCGTAGTTGGCGGCACCATCTTCAGCACCGGCACCACGCTTGACGGCGCGAGCGATGTTGTCGGCCGGCATGGAGCCTTCTTGGCCTTGTAGATGGCATCGTACAGGGACGGGTTGCCGTCCGGGTCGCCGCCGCCGAGGCGGGCGGCGATTTCGATGTTCTTGATGAGCTTGGCGAAGAGCTTGCCGCGCTTGGCGTCGATGGCGGCCTTCTTGTGCTTGGTGGTCGCCCACTTGGAATGACCTGACATAATGCTCCTAGCAATTATTGAAACGGATGATGTCAAACGAAACGATTGTAGGCCGTTAATCAGACATACCCGTAATGTTTCCGATGATTGTCTTATTGCGCGTACCGATAAAACCGGTTGCGCGGGTGCCGCACCCGGTCAGGCAAGCGGCAAATGATACTGCGGGGCCAGCTGTTCGAATGCCTGGCATAGGCGTCTCGCTGGTCGGACAGCAGAATCGGCATGGTACGCGTCTGGGCGACGATGGGCATGAAGTTCGCATCGCCATTCCAACGCGGCACCACATGCTGGTGCAGGTGCGCGGCGACTCCGGCACCCGCGACCTCGCCCTGATTGATGCCGATGTTGTATCCGTCCGGACGGGAGACGGTCTCCATCACCTTCATGGCGAGGGTGGTGGCCTTCTCGAATTCGAACAGTTCGGCATCGTCGAGTTCGGTGATGAATCCGACGTGACGGTACGGGCAAATCATGAGATGCCCGACATTGTATGGGTAGAGGTTCATGATGGCGAACACGTGCGTGCCACGCCAGGCGATGAGGCCGTCTTCGTCGGATTTTTGGGTCCGGCGCAGAACGGGCATTCCTTCGTCTTGGGCTTGGTTGGGCGATCCTCGCTGTTGCGCAGCACATAGGTCATGCGCTGCGGAGTCCACAGTCGTTCGACCGTGTCCTCCTGAGGCGGAAAGTCCGCCGGATTATCGACACGCACGTCAGTCATTTTCGCACCCTTTCTTGCTCCCCTCTCTGAGGGAGCTGTCCGTGAAACGGACTGAGGGAGTGCGAGCCATGCAGGATCCTCCAGTCGCCTACCGGAGCCAGCTCCCCTCAGAGAGGGGAGCCAGTACCATTCACATCACTCAGCCACAGCGGCGTTGAAGTCGTCGGCGGAGTTCACCTGGACGCGCTTCTTGATGACGGTGAGGATCTGCTCGCGGGCCTTGTCCACCGGAACGCCGTTGAGCTGGCTGCCGTCACGGAAGCGGAAGCTGACCGCGTTGTTGTTCATGTCTTCCTCACCGACGATGAGGATGAACGGCACCTTGGACTTGGAGGCGTTGCGAATCTTCTTGCCGAAGCGATCGTCGGAGTAGTCGATCTCGCAACGGACCATCTCGTCCTCAAGGGACTTGACGAAACCGGCCAGATGCGGGGCGAACTCGTCGGCAACCGGCACGCCGAGCACCTGCACGGGGGCCAGCCACGCCGGGAAGGCGCCTGCGTAGTGCTCGAGCAGCACGGCGAAGAAGCGTTCGATGGAGCCGAACAGGGCGCGGTGAATCATCACCGGACGCTGGTGGGTGCCGTCCTTCGCGATGTACTCGAGCTGGAAACGCTCCGGCAGGTTGAAGTCGAGCTGGATGGTCGAGACCTGCCAGGTGCGGCCGATGGCGTCGCGGGCCTGCACGGAGATCTTCGGGCCGTAGAAGGCGGCGCCGCACGGATCGTCGACGAGCTCGAGGTTGGATTCCTTGGCGACCTCGGCGAGCGTGTTGGTGGCCTCCTCCCAGATCTCGTCGGAGCCGACGTACTTGTTCGGGTCCTTGGTGGACAGCTCGAGGTAGAAGTCGGTCAGGCCAAAGTCCTTGAGCAGGTTCAGCACGAAGGTCAGCAGGCTGGTGAGCTCGTCTTTCATCTGCTCGCGGGTGCAGTAGATGTGGGAGTCGTCCTGGGTGAGGCCGCGCACGCGGGTCAGGCCGTGGACCTCGCCGGACTTCTCGTAGCGGTACACGGTGCCGAACTCGAAGAGGCGCAGCGGCAGCTCGCGGTAGGAGCGCTGACGGGACTTGAAGATCAGGTTGTGCATCGGGCAGTTCATCGGCTTCAGGTAGTAGTCGGCACCCGGCTTGGTGATGTTGCCGTCCGCGTCCTTCTCCTCGTCGAGGTGCATGGGCGGGTACATGCCGTCCTTGTACCAGTGCAGGTGGCCGGAGGTCTCGTACAGGCCGCCCTTGGTGATGTGCGGGGTCTGCACGAAGCTGTAGTGGTGCTTGCGGTGCATCTCACGGGAGTAGTCCTCCATCGCGTTGATCACGGCGGCGCCCTTCGGGTGGAACACGGCCAGGCCGGGGCCAATTTCATCCGGGAAGGAGAACAGGTCCATCTCGGCGCCGAGCTTGCGGTGATCGCGCTTGGCGGCTTCTTCCAGGCGGGTCTGGTAGGCCTTGAGGTCTTCCTTGGTGGCCCACGCGGTGCCGTAGATGCGCTGCATGGTCGGGTTCTTCTCGGAACCACGCCAGTAGGCGGCGGCGGAACGCTCAATCTTGAAGGCCTTGATGTAGCGGGTGTTCGGCAGGTGCGGACCGCGGCACAGGTCCTTCCAAACCACATTGCCATCACGGTCTACGTTGTCGTAGAAGCTGAGCTCCTTTTCGGAGATCTCGGTGGCGGCGGCCGGGTCGAGGTGTGCTTCCTTGTCTTCGATCAGTTCGATCTTAAAGGGCTGGTCGGCCTCTTCCTTCAGAGCCTCTTCCTCAGTCACGGAACGGCGGCGGAAGGACTGGGAGGACTTGATGATGCGCTGCATGCGCTTCTCGATGTCCTTGAGGTCGTCCGGGGTGAAGGGCTGGTCGACCTGGAAGTCGTAGTAGAAGCCGTCCTTGATGACGGGGCGACGCCGAGCTTGGCGTTCGGGTAGACTTCCTGCACGGCCTGGGCCATGACGTGGGTGGCCGAGTGACGCATGATTGCGAGGCCGTCTTCGGAGTCGAGGGCGATGGGGTCGACGGTATCGCCCTCGTTCAGCGGCGTGTACAGGTCACGGTTCTCGCCGTTGATCTTGACCGCGATGATGTTCTTGTCTTCCGCGAACAGTTCTACGCCGGTGGTGGTTGCTTCCACCTCCTTCGCTTCGCCGTTGACGGTTATGGAGATGGTAGCTTGCGCATGATTTGTCCTTTGCTATCGGGGCCCACGGTACTAATGTGCAGGCCTGGACTGGTTAATCAACGTAGGACACGATAGGTTGGGCGTGCGACAAATACCACCAGCATCTGAACCAATACGAAAAAACCTCGCCGAAGCGAGGTTTCGTTGTGGAGCGGACAACGGGACTCGAACCCGCGGTCTCAACCTTGGCAAGGTTGCGCTTTACCAACTAAGCTATGTCCGCAAAGGAATCCGCCGTGAGAAGCGGAATCCAGTGGGCGATGTAGGAATCGAACCTACGACCCCTTCGGTGTGAACGAAGTGCGCTAGCCGCTGCGCCAATCGCCCGAATACTCGGTTTTTCAGTTATATCCAGTCGAATTGCTTCGACTTTCGTGGGCGATACAAGATTCGAACTTGTGACCCCTTCCGTGTCAGGGAAGTGCGCTACCACTGCGCCAACCGCCCGGGTCATATTTCATCCCATTGAATTGCTTCGCTGGTCTGAGAGGTGGGTACGAGAGTCGAACTCGTCTATACGGCTTTGCAGGCCGCTGCCTAACCGCTTGGCTAACCCACCGTAAGGTCTGTCAACTCACGGACCTAGAGCGGACAACGGGACTCGAACCCGCGGTCTCAACCTTGGCAAGGTTGCGCTTTACCAACTAAGCTATGTCCGCGTGTGTTTCCTTGGCGAGGTCTCCCTGCCGAAGCACGAGTGTTTACTATACTCACATGCGTGTAGTTCGTCCAGCTGCGGCGTGTCGCCTGTAATTGCATACTCTCGCTTATGGCTAAAGCGTGCGCTTCGGGCAATGAATTCCAGTTACTCTAAAGGTATGAGTGAAGCAGCGAAGGACACCGGCGCAGTATTGATCGCCGCATTCGAGGGATGGAATGATGCCTGTCAGGCGGCGACGAACGCGGTGCGCCATCTGGTCAAGCGATATGAGTCCCGCGAGATTCGTCATATTAGATGTGATGATTTCTATGACTATCAGGTTGCCCGTCCTATGCTGTGCCATGTTTCGGGACGCACCAATCTTATCTGGCCGCAGACCACGTTCTACGACATCACGTTGGACGCAGGCAAGCATATCTATGCGCAGATCGCCCCCGAACCGAACTATCGGTGGAAGGAATACTGTAGCCAGAGTCTGGCCATTGCCGATGAGCTGGATATCAATCGGATCATTACGTTAGGTTCGATGTTCTCCGATTGCCCGCATACCCGTCCGTTGCCCATCGCCGTCAGCGACGGAGACTGTCAATGCGAAGGAGACCGGTCGTATAACGGCCCGGTAGGCATTCCTACCGTTTTGGATGTGGCCGCCGCGCAGCAAGGTTTTGCTCATTCCTCGATGTGGGTGTCCATCCCCCAATATTTGGGCAGCGACGAATGTTCTGCCGGCACTATGCGATTGCTGGATGCGTTGGGCAAGCATATCGGCTTCACCTTCGATACGGCAGATCTGAAGCAGAAAGCCGAACAGTGGAAGGCGCAAGCCTCGATACTGGTTCGTTGTAATGACCAGCTTCACGATTACGTGGAGCATTTGGAGCACGACTACGACTTGCAGCAGAAAGCCGAGGCGGAGGCTTCCTTGGGAGCGCCCCAGGCCGAACAACTGGTCAAAGAAGCAGAAGCGTTTCTGCGCCAGATGGGCAATTAGCCATATATGGTGTGCTCCCGCTGGATGAACAGCCCTGTGGGCTGTTCATAGCAGTGCACCATGTGCACGTCGCACAAAATGTCGGGAGCTGGCTCGCGTAGCGAGACTGAGGGTGGTTCTGCTGGCATATTCCAGTGACCACCCCCAGTCAGCTTCGCTGACGGCTCCCGCCAGCGGGAGCACCATTATATTGGAGTCGTCTATCGACCCGTCTTATGCCGCAGCCGCCACGGAGGGATCGATGGCCGGCAGCACGCCCACAATCAGCAGCAAGGCGACGACCACAGCCAAACCGATGCGGTAGATGGCGAAGGCTTATAGGAGAAGTTCGATACGAACTTCAGGAATCCGATGATCACGATGTAGCCGAGTACGAAGCTGATGACCATGGCTACGAGGGTCGGCCCCCAGCCGGGGAACATCGCATCGGTTTTGTAGTTCTTCACGGCCTTGATGGCTTCGAGCAAACCTGAGCCGAACACCGCGGGGATGGCCATCAGGAAGCTCAGACGTACAGCGGCCTCACGCGTGTAGCCCAGTGCGCGACCGACGGTGATGGTGCCGCCGGAGCGGGACACACCAGGAATCAGCGCCATGGACTGGCCCAAACCGAAGAGGAACGCATCACGATACGTCATATCATTCATGGTTTTGTTCTGGCGAGCTTGGCATCCACCATCCACAGCAGAATGCCGAATACCAACAGCACGGTTACCGTAATCCACAGGTTGCGCAACGAGGTCTCGATGACGTTCTGCAGAGTGAAGCCGAGGATGATAATCGGAATCGAGCCGACGATAATGTTCCAGCCGAGTGTGGCGTAATTGTCGCCGCGGCCCATGCGGGCCTTCCAATCCTTGCCGTTCTTGCCGAACAGGCAGCTGAACCAGTGAGTAAGGATATTGATGATGTCGTGACGGAAATACAGAATCACCGCAAGTTCGGTGCCGATTTGGATGATGGCGGTAAACGCCGCACCGGGATCAGAGCCCAGCATCAAATCGCCGAAAATACGGATATGCGCGCTGGAGGATACCGGGAGATACTCGGTCAGCGCCTGAACGATGCCGAGAATGATCGCTTGGAAAAAATTCATGACCCCTCGTGATTTCTAAGTATTTGATGTGTTATGACGATGAACACCCTATCCAAGGGGGTGTAGAACAACACTAAGAATCGGTAACATCCACGGCTTCTACAATGAAAGTGGATATAGTACGTAAGCGACGAAGGGAGCATTATGGCCACGTATCGCAAAAGCAGGGCATTCGCGCCGGAAGGATTCTTCGAATGCGAGGGTCGAGGACTCGAATGGTTGGGAGCGGCTCATGCGCAGGGCGGCCCGCGCGTGGTGCAGGTATACGGCTGGGGCAAGGATTATCTGGATATCGAACGTGTGGGCAGCGCGTCCCCCACGCCTCAGGCGGCACGAGCTTTTGGTGCGGCTCTGGCCCATATGCATGATGTGGGTGCCGAATATTTCGGGTCTGCGCCTGACGGATATAACGGCACATGCTATTTCGGACCATTGCAGGACCCAGTGAAAATGGATACCGGCGAGTGGACCGACCCGATCAGCTATTTCGCTGATGGACGTCTGCGCCCGATGGTCAACCTTGGTGTGAAACGTGGCGAGCTGGATAAGCGCGATGTCGAGTTGACTGAGCGTGTGATTGAAGCGCTGCCGGATCTGATGGGCCGAGCCGCGTCCGACAAGCCGGCGCGCATCCACGGTGATCTGTGGAGCGGCAATGTGATGTGGACCGCCGATTCCGGGCAGCCCGAGGCTGTGCTCATCGACGGCGGCACATGCGGTCATCGCGAGGAGGATCTGGCTATGCTGCACCTGTTCGGCATGAGCTATCTGAGCGAAATCACCGAGGCTACCAGTCCGTGCATCCGTTGAAGGCCGGATGGCAGGAGCGTATCACGCTCTGGCAGCTCTACCCCATCGCCGGCCACTGTGTCTTCTTCGGCGGCGGCTACGTCAACGAATACCGCTCCATGTGCCGCTCCCTGCTGAAGTAACAGACTTGGCTCCCCTCTCTGAGGGAGCAAGAACGCATCCACTCTCAGCTCAGTGCGTCCTTCAACTTGCAGAAGAACCACCATTCACGGGAATGGCGTTATTCCAACGTTTCTGAGGGTTTCATACGGGCTCCAAAACGCTTTTGCCCACATTTTGCCCACATTTTTCCATGCCCGTCTCCACCTGCACTGCGGCGTCGAGCATACGGGCCACATCCATCAAATCGGAATCAAACAAATCGGCGTACACATCCAACGTCATCGAGGCGTTCTTATGTCCGAGCATCCGCTGCAGCGCCTTGACGTTCGCCCCGGCGTGCACGGCCAGCGATGCCGCGGTATGGCGCAGGTCATGCGGTGTGGGCCATTCCTCCTTCGGCCAGCCCAGGCGCACCAGCGCGTGATACCACCAGCCGGTCGTCTTCGCCGTGCTCTGCTTCATGATCGGGCCTCCCCGCAGGTCACGGAACACCCTTTCGTCCGGTTCGCGTTCCCCGCATATCGGTTTCAGCGATTCCATGACGATGAGAGGCATGGGCACGTCGCGTTCCTCGCTGTTCTTCGGAGTGCCCTCGACCCATCGTGCCCCGACGTACACGAGGTTGCCGCCCACATGCAGCACTCCCCGGTCGAAGTCCAGGTCGCGGGCCTTCAACGCCGCCGCCTCGCCCCAGCGCAATCCGCAGAAGCCCAGTGTCAGCACGAGCGCTCGCCGCTCCGCTCCCAGATGCTTTCCTCTGGAGCATTCGTCGGCGAATGCGAGCAGCCGGGATATGGTCAGGTACACGCGACGGCTCTTGCGCCTCGGCAGTTTGGGGAGCTCGACGTTTTCACAGGGATTGTCGAGTATGAGCTTGTCCCGGACGGCCATGCGGCAGATGCCGAGCATGGTCTGGTACGGGCGTCTCACGGATGGAGCGCCGGCGCTCGCGATGATGTCGCTGATCCACGCCTGGACCTCGGCGCGGGTGATGGCGCCGATCCGACAGTCGGCCCATCGACCTCGCAGTAGAGTCGCCATGCTTCCGTGGCGTTGACCCGTGTGGTTTCCTTCCAAAACGGCCATTTTTCCTTCAGCCACTGCTCATACAGGTCTCCGACGAGTCGTTTGCCGCCTTCCGGATCCACATAGCTGTTGGTTGCCTTGGCGATGGTGACGTGCTCGCCGCCCAGTTTTCGGCGTCGATTTTACGGCGGAAGCCCCTCTTGTCGGTCTGCGTGCCATCCGGTTTGCGGTAGCGGACGCGATAACGTACTTCGCCTTTCGATGTCTTGTATCTGGTGATGTTCGCCATGATTTTCACTCACTTGTACGGGTTTTTCCGGTTTTAACGTGTTTTAACCGGTTTTGATGTGTTTTAATGGGATTTGACAAGGGGAAGGGAAACACGTAGGCTATTCCCTTACGCCAAAATCGAAAGGAGGCGGCCATGACCATGACGGATACCGGCGTGAAGCCAATACCGGCGTACGTGCCGCCCGAGGACGGCAAGCCACGCAACGCCGTGGACGAGAAATGGATGCGACTGCACCGCGCGATGATGAACCGTCCGGCACGACTCGCGAAGAAGGCGCAGAAGATTGAGAATAGCGATCGTCACTAGTCGCCTGTGCGACTCCGGCGACCAGCTCGCATTGCGCCGCTTCGTCTGCTGCGAGCCGAACGGCCCGGAGTACGCGATGGACGTGCAGCGCTATATCCGCGGACTCCGCGTCAAGGACGAGCCGGGGATGTACCGGATGGTTCTCCAGTACGGGGAAACCCCGAACGCTCCCATCGTCGGCTTCTGCGAGTTCGGATACGACCCCGCCGCCCCGGAATCCAGTGGTTACGCGATATCGTTCATCGCCACCGCGTTGAGCGAACGTGGCCGGCATCTCGGTGCGATACTGTTGGACTGCGCGCTGCGATGGATGGCGAACGACGCCGCCAGACACGGGCGCACCCCGTACGTGCTTACACAGATCGATCCCCGGAACGAGGCCAGCGTTCACCTTTTCTCCGGCGCGGGCTTCGAGAACGAGGGGCGGGATGAGAACGACCCCGAATTCGACATCTGGTCGAAGGAATTCGAACCGCTCGCCACGGACAGACTCTACTTCTACTCCCCCATCATGATTGACGAGGACGATAAGAACTGACATTTCAGGTATGCTTCGCCCCGTGTAGGATATGGGGGTGAAGCGTCCTTCTTTCTTGAACTAGCTGGATTCTTCACTCGCCCTATCGGTGTGCAAGACCGGTAGGGCAATTCTCTTTTCTCAAGCAGACACGGGCGCTGCTCCTATGTTCTGTTTCGCGGCGATGGCCTGACTGACGCGATATTCCTCCGCGTCGGGCTCGACCTTGTATTCGACCACGGCCACGTCCTTTTCCTTGAGCTTGTCCAGCACCTCCTGTGGCGTGCAGTAGTAGAACTCCTTGCGCGCGTTGACCTTGTTCACGCGCCTATCCTCGAACTCGTGATGCAGCATAGTCTCCAATGAAACCGCATCCTTGGAGAAGAACAAGGCATGCACGTCAAACTTGAACGGCACCGATGCATCGGACAGCTCACGTACACGATCCATGGGCTCGAGGCGTCGGGTCATACCAATCTTGACCATGCGCCCGCCGAACGCGCCCACGTCGCTGATGACGTACACGTAGCCGGCTCGAATGTTCGCGGCCCGGTAGTCCACATCGTTGATGGACTTGTTGATGTCCGCAAGCTTCGATTCCAGCTTCGCGACCTCCTCCACATCGCCTTTCTCCTTCATCTTCTCGAGCACGTTCTGGTAGTGCTCCTGCTCCTTGCGCAGACGAGCCATCTCGGCTTCGAGCTCCTTCTGAGCCCGCTGCTGTTCGCGCAGTTCGGCACGACGCTCGCGTTCGGCTTCCTTCTCGGCCTGTACCGCCTGCATGTAGCGTGCGGTCAGTTCCAGTTCTTCGATTCGCAACTGCTTGTATTGCCATGTGATGCGCAGGTCGATGAATTGCCCGAATCGATCGATTCGGTCGGAACACCGGTTGAGTCGGGCTATCGATGTTTGCAGATTGCCGGCCTTGACCGTTTTCACGCAGTTCTCGGCTTCGGCGTTATAGAGGCTGAGAGCCATGCGGGACATGTCGTTGAGGAATTTCCTGCCCTTTGCCGCCGAGTTGTTGAAGGTGAAATTCGACGTTACGTGGACCGCGGTCTTGTTCTTGACATGCTGTTTTTGCGCCTGTCGATTGACCGCTAGTTTGGATTGCAAGGACACGGAGTCTTCCGCCGGATTCTTGTAGTCGTAGAATCCCATTTCCTGTAATTCGCCGAATTCCCTGAGATTCAATACGGTTGCGTCAAGCTGGTTCAGTTCGGTTTTCTTCGATGCGATACTGGAATCCAGTGAATGATTTTCGGCATCCAATCGTTGCTTCAGATCCTCACGCTGCTTGATATCCAGTGCACCAAGCTGCATGATCTGCGCATTCAGACGTGCGACTTCCTCGCGGAGCCGCAGTATCTCCTGCTTGCGCCCAAAAAACGGCACATTCCGATCAACGGTCGGAGGAATCGGCTGCTCCATTCGAGCGGCATCAGGGGCATTCCCCGGTTGTTCGGGAATGAAAGTCGTTTGTTCCTGCCGTTGAGGTAGTGCTCCCGGAGGCATGACGCCATCATGGGATGCCTGATATTGCTGAATGATTTCATCCCTTTGTTGGGGAATCGACCGATTCATCCGTTGCGCGGAGCTGAATGCCTTCCCATGGCTTCTTCTTTCCCTAGGCGGCCACACTGTCGTGCAGCCAGTTCTTGTAATCTTCTATGACTTGTACGGTCACATCGAGTTCGCATGCGATGAGGTACGAGTCCGCACCGTACATGCGCTCGGCTATCGCGTACTCATGCGGGTTGATGAGACGCAGGGCGGTATATAGTCTTGCGCGGCGTTCGGCTTTCGACCCGTAGGGACTGCAGCCTTGGTCGTGGTTGTGGGCGTGCACGAGCTCGTGGCAGAGGGTACAGCGTTTCTGGAAATCCAGCATGGTCTCATCGAGAACGATGAGGTGCTTGGGTTCATAGTAGAAGCCGCATAACCCCTGCTCGCAGCTGGCATTCCTCCACCCGAATGCCACTGTTGGAGGCTTCCCTCAGGAGGTCGTCATAGGTGACGTTTATCGTCCTTCGCCCCCTTCCCTCTCAAGCTCCTTGTTCCGGTCATGATTGGCGGCAGCTCAAAGGTTTCGGGGTTTGCCGCGAACTTCTCTGCCAGCTCTTCTCCGATGCTTGAATAATGCTTCGTTTTCGTATTTGATTGCTTGAAATTATCTTTGGACAATGTAGGGATGTCATCTACTTCGGAAATAGGCCGAAGATCTGAATCAGAGTCCTTCTCGCTTGATTCGTTGCGTAGACGAGCTTCGTTCATATCCTCATCGGAAATCACGATAGGCTCATTCCATCGAGGATTCCGCTTTGCTGCTCCTGCTGCCAATCTGATTGCCAGCTCATGAATGAGCTCCTCATCTGTAGCATCACGAAGAGCGTCGGAAGATTCTGATTTTCTCAAATCATCGTCATCGATAAGACCCACCGCGACAAGACCGTCGATAGCTGATCCACCGTAAGCTCGCGCAATCTTTACCACGTTTTGCGGGGATAACTTATCTGGGAGCTGTCGGTAGAGAGACGATGGGACGATGCCTGCATTGTCGGCCACGGTGTTTTGACTGTCGTTTCCGACTGTTTCCTGGTACCACTGTTCAATGTTCATGTTTTGCATTATGCAACAATTTTTGTTTCTTTGCAACACGCCGTGTTTCGCATTTCGCTTGACTTATTTCGCATTGTGCATTTTAATAATTCGCAGAACGCAACACCAAAGTTGCGAGATGCAAACCACTGAAAGGAGATTGCCTGAGATGGCTTACGCGATGACCTTCAAACCGGATTTCCTCGAGCGCTGCAAGCGCATGAGCGGGCTAAAAACCAATGCGGCTTTCGCCGGCGCTATCGGCGTCAGCGAAAGCGTGCTGTCGAAAGCAATGCATACCAACATCGTCTCCCCGACGATGATTGTCGGATTCAACCGCGCATTCGGCTTCACGCCAGGTGAAATAGCCGAAGTGACCGAAATACCGGACAAGGACCTCAAACCCGAGGCGGTGGCGTGATGGTCAAGGGGTTTATCTGTGTTCGGCCGTGCGTGTTCACCGATGAGGCAACTGGCCGGCGTTATCTGGTAGGAGCAGACGAGCATCGGGTTTCCTGTTCCTCGCCCAACGGCCGAGCGCCATTTGATGTCGTGGAGACCGTCGAGCCAAGAATCTATTGGCTTGACGAGCTGGAGCAGCGTACCAATGCCACTTCCAATGTTCAATCTCCACCAGATCGTTCCGGCCGTCGAATGTGATCGTGAGTCGGCGGGCGTGAGCAATCGAACGTTTCCTTATCAAGGAGTTCTCGTGCCAGGAGACGAGGATGACGGCCTGATTGTCGTCGTCCAGCATGAAACGGGTGCGGAGCGGGTGCTCTTCGGTGCAGGTCGGTACGGAAAGCTCTTCGTCGGAGGAGGACAACTGTTGCCCTTCGATGACGCTGATCTCACCGTCGGTGACGATTTTCCCACCGTAGGGATGTGCCGTGAGCGTCTTGATTCGGGGACTAGCCAAGGTTCCCTTGACAAGGAATCTGAAGTTGTCCGGCGGCTGGGTGGTTTCCGCCCTCATGATCTGCCAGATGAGCAGCAGGAACGTCGCACAGCCAGCACGTTCACCAGATTCTGCAACCAATCCCAAACGCAATCCATATCCACAGATTCTATCCGCAAATGAAAATGCCGCCGATTGGAGCGGCGGCGAATGTCAGATTGAAAGAAGGTCCAAAATGACTGAATCCAATGTACAGCCCTTCGAGTTCAGGGCAACCCGGTCGCCACGGTGACCGCCGAGAACGGGACGGTGCTGTTCTGCGCGAAGCACGTCGCCACCGCACTCGGATACAGCAACACCCGTGACGCAATCGCAAAGCATTGCAAGGGTGTCGCGAATCGCTACCCCCTTGAGACGGCCGGCGGAATCCAGCAGATGGTGTTCATCACCGAAGGCGACGTGTACCGCCTCATCGCCAGCAGCAAGCTCCCCAACGCGGTCGAGTTCGAGCATTGGCTGTTCGACGAGGTCGTCCCCCAAATCAGGCGCACCGGCGGTTACATCCCGCAGGGCGAAACCCCGGAGGAGACGATGGCTCGCGCGGTGCTCATCGCCCGGAAGACCATCGAAGACCAGAAGAAGCAGCTTGAGGCCCAGAGGCCGAAGGTGTTGTTCGCGGACGCGGTGGCCACGAGCAAGAGGAGCATTCTGATCGGCGAATTGGCGAAGATCCTGAAGCAGAACGGCGTGAAGACCGGCCAGAACCGGTTGTTCAAGCAATTGCGCGATGACGGTTTCCTGATGAAACGCAACGGGAACCCGAACATGCAGACGCAGAAGAGCATGGAACTGGGTTTGTTCGAGGTCAAGGAAACATCGATCGCCCATTCGGACGGTCATGTGTCGTTGAACTTCACGACCAAGGTCACACCCAAGGGCCAGCAGTACCTCATCCAGAGGTATCTAGACTGCACTCCCCTCGACCTGGAGGCGGGTGCGTGATGGCCGGTAGTCAAATCGAATCGTCTCTTGACGGCTGGCCGATCGCCAAGGTGGCGGAGTTCCTGAATCTTTCGAAGAGCACTCTTTACATCTGGTCGTGTCATGACCAGTGGGGCGGGAAATACCCGCCGGCCCCGAAAAGGATCGGCCGTCGTCTGGTGTGGGATCCACGCGAGGTCATCGATTACAGGAACAACAAGTGCGCGATCACCCGCAAGGAGCTGGTCTACGGCAAATAGGTTTCCCCGGATTCGAAAGCCGGGGAGAAGAAATAACGGTGCCGGCGTTGCACTGTCCAAGGTTCATGCCGGCACCAACATCACCAACCAAATTCAGAAAGGAAATCAGTGATGTCAGAACACAAGGTTAGCGGTATCCACGCCATCGGCGTCGAGGTTCCGGAGGACATGTCGTTGGAGGAGCTCATGGAGCAGCTCCTGAATGATACGGAGGTCGAATTGGAGAAGGAACTGGACGAGGAGACCCGTCAGTCCGAACCGCAGTCCGAGGCGGATAAGTGGCAGCGGTATGCGGACATGCTGGGCGATCTGTTCGATGTGGCGCATCAGATCGGCTATGACGCCTACATGCAGGGTGACCTGAGGATCATGCGCAAGGTGTTGCAGGTCGAATCCGATGTGGTGGATCTGGCCGGCATCGTGACCATGGAGAAGTCGAGGGCCGTGAAATGAGCATCGAAGCATTACGGCGTAAAAAGCGGCGTATGCGTCGCCCGAACCGCGCCTGACGGACGGGCAGAAGTCGGCATTATTGTTGGCGGTCACGTTTCTGGAGGGCTGGGTGGCCGGTTTCGCGTCCACGCACAGCCGTGTCCCCAGCTTGGCTGGTACGCCGCAGTGGATGATAACCGGCTCGCTCGCATTGGCGGTCGTATTGCCGCTCGTGTTCGTGGGAATCCTGTTGAAGTGGGGTGGCGATGGAACAGCCGAGTGAGTTCACTCTTTGTCTGCCGGGCGACCCGGTGCCGAAGGGGCGTCCCCGCGTCTACAACGGGCACGCGATGACACCGAAACGCACCGTCAGGGCGGAGGAACGCCTGTTCGCGGAATTCCGTCTGAAATACCCGCAGGCGAAACCATACCAGTGCCCGGTCAGGTTGGAGGCCGAATTCTGGATGAGCCATCGCGGCCGCCCGGATCTCGACAACCTATTGAAGCTGGTTTTGGACTCCCTGAACGGCGTCGCCTACGTGGACGACGCGCAGGTCGTCGAATCCCATGCCACCAAGCGCATGCCCGACCTATGGGTGTACGGGACCAAAGGCAAATACCGGAAACGCAAGTCCGGCGACCCGTACACGTACTGCGGGCACGAATACGAACCACATCTCTATATCCGAATCAAGCCGCTCCCGGAACGGGGGGCGAACAAGCAAGGAGAACAATCATGAGCAAGCCGATCAACGAACCCCGTCTGGTGCAGCAGGCGCTGATAGCGGGCGAGGATCTGAGTTTCGAACTGGCGGCTTTGGTGCCGCCGGCGAACGGCATCACGAACGCGGCCAGCACGTTCATCGACAAAGCCACCAAACTGTTGCTGTCCGACAAGATCATACTCACCGACGAGCAGCATACGGCCGTCACGTCGGCCATCGCCATCGCCCAACTGACCGTCAAGGAAGGCGCGGCCATATCGAAGCTGCTGCGCAACCCGGACGCTTCGGCGGAGGTCATCGCCGGACTGCGCCTCACCTCCGAGGACAGGCATGATGCCTGACCGGCGTCTTTGGATGCCGCGTTGCAGGACATGCGGGCCACTCGGCAAGCCCACCGGACTGGACGAGGCGGTCACCTGCTGCAACCGGCACACGAACCAAACCAAACATCAGACGGCGTGGTATCCCACCCACGCCACAATCATCGTGAAAGGCACACCAAATGACTGCGAATGACACGTCAACCATTGAAACCACGGAGGCCGCGAACCCGGACGAGGAGCTGCGCCAAGGATTGTTCGCCGCGCAGGCGGTTCGCATCGTGGAACTGCAGGCCGAGATCGCCAGTCGTCAGGAGGAGGTCGACGAGTTGAAGGCCCGTATCCTCGACTCGCATCCGGTCGGCACCTACCAGGCCGGCAACCTGAAGGTGCAGGTGAAACCGGGCGCGCGCCGTATCAACGCCGGCACGTTCGAAGAAGCCTATCCGGCCACCAAGTATCCCGGAGCCTACCAGTTGCGGCCGCGGCCGCTCAGCCAGTTGGAGAAGCTGCTGTCGGCGGACGCGGTGGCCGATTACGCGATGAGCGGCAAGCCTATGGTGGTGGTCTCATGAGCGCGGAACTGTCCAGCCTGGGCATCGCCCAGATCGTGGAAAGCGTTATCGCCGACTACGACCTGCGTGACGAGGACGGCAACGAGCTGACCGACGACCTGTACGTCATCCGTTCCGAGCAACTCGACGAGCTGGGCCTCACCGTCGCCAGACGCATCCACAAGGCCATACGCGAACTGGAGACGCAAGGCAAGACCGGCTTCCCCGTGCATTCGATGCCTTCGGCAGCATGCCGGTAACCATCGCGAAGGACGGCGACCGCACCTACACGCTGCGCTTCGACAATTCGGACGAGGCGGTGGCCATCACACGGCTCAGCCGGACCGCACTCACGGACATCAAGAAACAGATCAACGAGTTTTTGAAGGAGGTGAAGAACCGTGAGCATGAATGAGGCGGTATTGGCCGTCGCACAAGCCCAGCAGCAGGGTGATGCGATACCAGTGGACACACCGTCCATGACCCAGTCGGCACCCGGCATGGGCAAGCCGCCAGTCACGCCGAAAACACGGGTGGACACGATGGAGGAACCCAGATTATGGCCGGAGATCCGCCAGCTCATCGAAGCGGATATCCAGAACGCTCCGCGTGAGCTGCAGCGTGAGATAGGCCCATCCGAACTGGGAACGGACTGCGTGCACTGTCTCGCAGCCAAACTGGCGGGCTGGCCGGAGCGACGCTCCCCGGGCTGGCTGCCGTTCATCGGCACGTGCGTGCACGCGCATTTCGAGACCATGTTCCGAGAGCTGAACGGGGAGCCGGCGGCCAGTTCCCGTACACGAGCGAGGACAACGTGCACTGTCTCGCGGAACGGTGGCGCCGGAGTACCGGGTCACCGTAGCCGATTGCAGGCCTCCACGGCGGCTACGACG